>Ga0126342_10002954_pt1 | contig 27431 bp, 29 predicted proteins | sample Cyp1metagenome_FD_92528 | JGI IMG/M metagenome (GOLD analysis project Ga0126342, IMG submission 92528) | Coral microbial communities from Lord Howe Island, Old Settlement Bay, Australia - Cyphastrea 1 metagenome | ecosystem: Host-associated > Invertebrates > Cnidaria > Coral ... | reverse complement strand
TCTGAACCTCCAAAAGTGGTCCGAACCCCTAGTGTTTTGTACATTTTGACTTCGAAATGTGCTTCGCGCCACAACGGCGTGCACTTTTTCGACATCTCAACTAGTAAAAGTGGTCCGAAGCTGTTGTGTTTTGTACATTTTGACTTCGAAATGTGCTGCGCGCCACAACGGCGTGCAATTTTTCATCTCTCATCTGGCCAGCTGGCTCTGCACCTGCCGCTTTAGCGAGCTTACTTGTCGACCCTCCGGAGCCACAAATCATTGGAAAAACACAGTGTTTCGCGACTTTCCTACCTTTTCGCGCATCTGCATCTCTTTCTTCTGACTCTTTCTCTTCTACTCTTCTTTCTTCTAATCTTTCTCTTCTCTCTGCCTCTTCCCTCCTCTGCTTTTCATCTGTTCATATTGTCGGAAGTTTGACTTCTAAACTTCCTTCGCACAGTAGCAATAGGATTCAAACTTACTTGTTTTTCTGTCAAAAAGTCTAAAAGCCCTTCCATTACCTGCAAAGCGATCCTTTAATCTATAGTCTAGCGCTGTCAAATAAAGCTGAATAGTCTGACTGGACCTTTGCAGTTTTGATGTGCAGCCAATTCTGTGCCAAAATGAAACATGGGAAAGGTTTTGCAAAAAAACGCTGAAACTACACTTCTGAAGCTGTCACTTTTTTGCGCATCACAGTGAACCTCTCGAAGACTCGATGCTGTAAATTTCTGACCGCTGTAGACCAGTTCTGGCCGAGCCTCTATGCAAGGGCAGCTGAATGAAGGGAACAAACATTATTAAGCAACAAAGGAGACAAAACAATGAACACTTTGGCGAAAATGCTCGTCGAATGTACAAAATGCAACATGGCCCAAGGTGGTCAAAAATGGTCAAAAATGGTTACAGTATGTTACAGTAAAGATGGTAAAGTCCTTGTTGCGTCGAACAAATTGGAGAATCGGAGAGTCCGAGTGTGTCGACCTCTTCTCGCACACGTTCAACCTCCTTCAAGCACAAGTCAATACACAGCGTTGTGTCATGCATCCTTTTGCTGTGCTGTTGTGCAACCAAATGTACTTCACATGTTCATTGATTTTCATCCTTCATCATGTGCAACCAAATGTACTTCACATGTTCATTGATTTTCATCCTCCTACTTAATTGGGGTCCTGCAAGCGCACGGAAATTAAGCGAAGGTCCTGGAGAATGCAATTGCGCCCTCTTTGCGAATGACGTGAAGAAAGTTCTCAAATGACAAGACTTTCGGCCTGCTGATAGGAATCAAAGCAAAGCTGAAGCCTGCACCGGCAGTCTGGAGACAGGTAGCTGCCAAAGGGAGAAACACAAAGCGAACTGCGGAAATAAGAACCTCCTTCTGGTGGAACAGACTCCAACGGGAGGAGGGCTGAACTGATATGCGGGACCCGAAATGCCAGATCTGTTTGACTCAAATTTCATGCAAGTCTGCTGGCGTCTGAGGATTGGAATGGATTAGATTCTTGAAACTATTGAAGTTGGGATTGGTAGTTTGTCCCGAGCAACAAAAAAACAACACAGTTTTGACATTTGCTGAGAGCCCCAACCCCCACGTAGGCAACCGGAGAGTCAGGTCGACACTGAAAGGCTGCCGCCTCAGAACTTCAAAGTGAAGAGGCAGGTCTAGGAGGTCTATTTTTCATATGTATGTCACAATTTGTCACAACTTGACTTGTGCCAATATCTTATTCTCATTATTATTCTAAAAAAACTTCTTTCTGAACCGTGTGCTGCGAAGCCAAGGGCTGGAAACCCTCTGCTGAACCTGTGGAACCTGACCTGGCCCTGCACCAAAGATTCCCAAAACCTCCTTTTCCGCAACCTTCTCCGGAACCCGTTGAACCTGACGTGGCTTTCCACCAATAACCTCCCAAACCTTCACCAGAACCTTCACCGGAACCCTGTTGAACCTGCCCTGGCTCTGCACCAAAGCCTCCCGGACCCTTCTCCGGAAACTTCTCCGAAACCCTGTTGAAACTGACCTGGCTCTGCACCAAACCCTCCCAGACCTTCACCGGAACCTTCTCCGGAGCCTTCTTCGGAACCCTGTTGAACCTGACCTGGCTCTGCACCAAAGCCTCCCAGACCTTCTCCGGAACTCTGGAACCCTGTTGAACCTGACCGCTCTGCACCAAAGCCTCCCGGAACCTTCGGAACCTTCTCCGAACCTCGTTGAACCTGGCGCCTGCACCAGTCCACACCGGAGCTATTCTGGGCTGAAGACCCCATTAGATCCCATTAGCATACGCTGTTGGGGAAAAAATATTTTATGTCCAATATATCAAGGAGAACTGACTCACAGGGGAGTAAACTTGCTCTTGGGCTGTGCGTGAGAATCACACACACCCAAAGTGCTGGTTTCCAGCATTGCTAGACTACAACTACAACTACAACTGCAACTACAACTACCAGTAGTATCGCACAAAGCGGTGGCCGAAGTTTCAAAGAAAGGAGACCTATAGGAGAGGTTGGTTGTTGTGAATCACAGATGGCAGAGTGAATCCACTGATGGATCGACAGGTGGTTGGAGTTGTGTTTTTGGAGTGGTTGCAATGGTTGCAGTGGTCACCTTACCACAACTGCTGGATGTAGTGTGGTGTAGTGCAGTTGTAGTTGTAGTTGCAGTTGTAACCGTAGTTGTAGTGTAGTGTAGCTGTAGCTGTAATGTAGTTGAAATTGTGCATTTTCCAGCGCAGTTGCGGTTGTAGTCGTGGTGTGGTGTAATTAGTGTAGTGTAGTGCAGCGTAATGTCGTGTAGTGTTGTGTAGTGCAGTGTGGTATAGTGTAGTGTAGTCTAGTGTAAGGTAGTGTAGTGTAATGTAGTGGTAGTTGTAGTTGCAGTAGCAGTTGCAGCTGCAGCTGTAGTTGTAGTGTAACGCAATGTAATCAGTGTAGTGTAGTGTGGTGTAATGTAGGGTGGTTGTACGTAGTTGTACTTGGATTTGTAGTTGTAATGTGCTGCAATGTAATTCGTGCAGTGTAGTGTACTTGTAATTGTAGTTGTAGTTGTAGTTGTGGTAGTATTTGCCGTTGTAGTTGTTAGTGTATTTGGTGTAGTGTAGTGTAATTAGATGTAATTAGTGTAATGCAGTGTAATTAGTGTAGTGTAATGTAGCGTAGTATATTTGTATTTGTAGTTGTGGCATTAGTGTGGTGTAGTGGTAGTTGTAGTTGTAGTTGTTGTAGCTGTAATTGTCTGTCTGTCTGTCTATCTGTCTGTCTGTCTGTTTGTCTGCCTGTCAGTCTACCTGCAAGCTTGAAAACGCAGCAATTTTGCGACACTTCCTCAATTTTTGAACTTGACAACATCCAAACGAAGCAATTCTGCAAGACTTCCTCAATTTTGGAACTTGACACCACCCAAAAAGAAGCACTTCTGCGAGACTTCCTCAATTTCTGAACTTGACAACATCAAAAAGGGAGCAATTCTGCGAGTCAAATATGGAAAGTTGAGTGCAGAGCTGACGGCCTCCTCCCAATGCATTTTGCGATTTTTCCATTGCATCTGTTTAAAGTATTGCGCCTGCCACGAAAAAGTGAGGCCAGGTCATACGAAGTGCTGCACCTGTCACGCAAAATCATCGTAGCAAACCTGAAGATCTCATGCTCCAAAATGCAACCGCTCTCAGGAAATCAGGGCCCTGACCTTCTAACAGCTCTCATGAACATGTCTTTTGTACTGCGCCTGCCACGGAAAATGCATCTTTGCAGATCCTCTTCAAATGTCCCATGCCTGCCATCGTTTTTGGAAATGCTACAAACCCTCACGTTTTGCTCACTTTTGATAAGGTGCACAATCCCTTGCGCCTGCCACGCAAAACGACGCTTCAAGGTCCAAGTGGCGCGTACATGTGGTGTTTTGTAGATTTTGACTTGGAAATGTGCTTCGCGCCACGACGGCGACGGCGTGCACTTTTTCGACATCTCAACTTCCAAAAGGCTCCAAACCCGTCAGTTTTTGACACTTTTGACTTTGAAATGTGCTTCGCGCCACAACGGCGTGCACTTTTTCGACATCTCAGCTTCCAAAAGTGCTCCGAGGCTGAGGTGTTTTGCGCACTTTGACTTGGAAATGTGCTTCGCGCCACAACGGCGTGCAATTTTGCATCTCTCATCTTGCCAGGCTCCGCACCCGCCGCTTTACCGAGCCTACTTTTCTGACCCTCCGGAGCCCCAAATCATGGGAAAAACACAGTGTTTCGCGACTTTCCTACCTTTTCGCGCACCTGGATCTTCTTTCTTCGGAGACTCGGAGACTTTCTCTTTTTGATATTCTTTCTTCTTCTCTTCTCTTCTCTTCTCTGACTTTTCCCATCTCTGCTTTTCATCTGTCCATATTGTCGGAAGTTTGACTTCTAAACTTCCTTCGACAACTACATTACACAACACTACGCTACACTACACTAATTACAATATAACTACACCACACTACAGCTACAACTCCACCACACTACAACTACAACTACAGCTGCGCTGCAGCTAACCTACACTACATCCAGCAGTTGTGGGTGAGGTGACCACTGCAACCATTGCAACCACTCCAAAAACACAACTTCAACCACCTTTCGGTCCATCAGTCAGTTCGCTCTGCCATCCGTGATTCACAACAACTAACCGGGCATGCATGCATGTCTGCATGTCTGCATGCGTGCATGCATGGACGTATGCTAAAGACTGTACGTGTATACACGTATTGATTATGCATGTGCTTTGTGACGGAATTGGAAATTGCAGACCTGAGAGTTGCAGGATACAGTAAAACCCTCATCATTTGCTGTACCAGTACAAGCTGTGCTGATTCGCATGAATTTTTAATGCTCAATTTTGTTGCGAACCCAGGTTTGACATTGGACTTGCTGGCGAACGGGCGGCTTATGCAGTCTCAGGTGCGCCCTATACAATCTATAAGCCCACTGAGTCTGTTCACCATGTCCTTCTACACATTGGAGAGTTGACTACACCTAGTCTTCTGGCAAAGGCAAATTTCTCAAGACCTGGAGTACTTCTAAGGCACACGCATCAAAATCATCAAACAAAGCCATACATATATATATATATACACATGTATGTATGTATGTCTGTATGTATGTATGTATGTAGGTATCTATGTACATATATATATACATATACATATTGTTAATATTATACACAGTCATTATGCTAGTATAGGGTTTTTCTGTCAAAAATTGAAATAATCTCAGTCAATATCATTCTATCCTATATTGTGAGAAACACATGGAAAAACATTGCCTGCCTGCAACGGCAAAGAATATCACAGTCTGCAGCCAGCTAGAGCGACTGAGTTTCAGCGTCCGGACAGGTCGGAGACATTTTATCTGAGAGCCGAGCTCATCAAAGCTCATTTCTGCACAGTCCAGGCCTCCACAACCAAGCTTAGGCTATGTCAAAGTATCAAGAGTACTCAGCGTACTCTAAAATTCTAAAGCACTTGAAAATCTTCGAGATCATGGTTGCAGAGATAAGTAGCAGCTCGCTTCAATGGAAGTTGTTTGAACGATCTCTATTTCGCACCCTTCCCATCTGTGCCTGGATCCTGGTTCCTTTCTTGTGTGGATTGCATCAGCTGAGGACAGCACTTCCCATTTTCTGTACGATGGAAAGGGCTTTGTTCACTCCCATGCCTAATGGCAAACCATCACCCTCATGGCGCAAGCATGCCGCACGCATTTACAACGTGGCCCAGGCCTAGATAGAAAGCGCCCACTCGATGAGATGGCTCGACAAACCATTGCGCGCCACGGCCTGAAGTTGCAGGTGTAACGTACTGTAGGGCACCAAATCTTAATAACATCTAATAAAAAATATTCCACGCAATGGATCACGACGGGAGGTAACAGGTTTAGTCCTTGCAAGGCAAAAACTTGGAACCACATTCTGCAACATTCTGCAACGTTGGCGAAGAGGCCTGACATGGCTGCTCAGCGACATGAACACGGCCGAGTGTGTGGATATGTGCAGGTCAAGTTTCTTGCTTGGTGGTGCACACGGGTGGAACGACCAGCTGTACCAACATATCTGTGGATCGTGAGTGTGATTGAAGGGAAGTTCAGCCCTCTCTTGAGCCGTCAACACTGACAGATTCCATTTTCAGAGAACAAACCTAGCGCTGACGAAACAATCTGAATCTCCTTGAGTCTGTTAACTTCCCAGTTTGCAGTCTAATGCGAAATTTCAGAGAGTGAAAGTTGTCAAAATGCACTTCGACAACATTAGCTTCGAACATTTTTCCGGTTTGAGAAGTGCAAACCTCAGCGTTGACCTCTGGAACTTCTGGTACAACATGGCACAACAATGCAATACAGACCCAGCATCAGGAAACCTTGAGAGGCATTGGCATTCTGCAGTCCACTGGCACTTCACATGGGCCCAAGTTCCGCAACCCATGCAGCAAAAGTAGCACCAGCGAAGGCAGCGACATCAGCGGTTCAGCCCTAGCTTTCTTGATAAAACAAGGCCGCCTTCTTCTCAGCTTCATTGATTTCATCAAACGAAAGTGAGCCGTTGCCGTTGCGATCCTGGCAAAACCAGGCCGAATCAAAGTGTTCTGACCTATGCGCTCTTGGGGTGGAAGCAGGAAGACAACAACACGAACCGAAAGAGCAAAACCCACGTAAAGTTATGTAACGCATTCTCCTAATATGCCTTCCACTGTCTTGCAATTTGTCGGTGTCGCAAACCAATACGACAACAAGCCGCAATATCTGGGATTCTCTGCGATGCGTTTCATTGCCGAGGAGCAATGCTGTCAAAAAGCTTGTCAATCGTAGCCAGCAACCCCAGTGACACCTGGTCTTGGCATGTCTGCGCACAACTGTTCTCGTCAAGTGCGAGGGCTTATAATTCGGTGGTCTTTAGTTTATAAAAATGTAAATTGAGCGATTGACTTAAAGAACTGTCAATGCTTGACTGTAACAACATTGTGTCAGTGGTAGATCGAGTTGTTGACGCAACCGTATGTCAAACAGCAAAAAATGATAAGGATATGTACTTCAATTTCACATTGATGTACCCAAGTAGAAACTGGTTAATTGAATGACTCGCTCGTGTGCCATTTTGTGCTTACACTTGTCTACTTCGTCCAATTACTATGCACTTTACCCATCAACCTCGCATGACGTTGGCGCAATCAGGGAAATGCGATGGAAATGCGCATTGCAACCATTGCTCACAAAATACAGGGATTGCGCTGGGCAGCAAACTGGAGCATTACACCGTGACTTGCAACCCAAAACCACGAAACACAGTGTCTGGGCCCAGACTCTGGCAGGTAGCGCTTAGGGATATACAGGGGTTACTTGCATTTGGCGTGCCACATGCAACACGCTGCTTATCTATCACAACCTGCAAAGTGCGAACCTTGCAAAAAACAGTGGCGTCACCACGAACTGCGGATTCCATCCCAACGCAAAATTTTGGAATAATAATCCGGCCATGCGCTGTTGTGGTCCTTCAACGGCCTTGTGGTACAATATCTCTGTCCCCGAACAAATGCTGAACCATTACAGCAGAATCAAATTTGGCATTCCGACATGCGGGAATCATTTTTGTTGAATGATGAATTTATTTCCACATTGAGAAAATTAACTGTTGAAAACAAGATGCAGCCCACGAACCCGAATGCTCACACGTATGTTAATGGTAAAGATGTCAAAACACATGGATATGCAGTCACGCAACACACTTTTCTGCAATACTTTAATTGGACAGTGTTGTACATATTTCCCCTGTTACCAGTCTGCAGTGTGGAGTGTGTAGTGTGTGGAGCGTGTAGAGTGTGGAGTGTGGAGTGGAAAGTGTAAAGTGTGGAGTGTGGGGTGTAAAGTGTATAGCGTGGAGTGTGGAGTGTAGAGTGTGGAGTGTGGAGTGTAGAGTGTGGAGTGTGGAGCGTAGAGTGTGGAGTGTGGAGCGTACAGTGTGGAGTGTGGAGTGTAAAGTGTGGAGTGTTAAGTGTAGAGTTTGGAGTGGAAAGTGTAGAGTGTGGAATGTGGAGTGTGGAGTGTAAAGTGTGGAGTGAGGAGTGTGGAGTTTGTAAATTGTAGAATGTGGAGTGTGGAGTGTAGAGTGTAAAGTGTAGAGTGTAAAATGTAGAGTGTGGAGTGTAGAGTGTAAAGTGTAGAGTGTAGAGTGTGGAGTGTGGAGTGAGGAGTGTAAAGTGTAAAGTGTGGAGTGTAAAATGTGGAGTGTAAAATGTGAAGTGTGGAGTGTGTAAAGTGTAGCGTGTGGAGTGTGGAGTGCAGAGTTTAAAGTGTAGAGTGTGAAGTGCGGAGTGTGGAGTGTAAAGTGTAAAGTGTAGAGTGTGGAGTGTGAAAGTGGAAAGTGTAGAGTCTGGAGTGCGGAGTGTAAAGTAAGGAGTGTGGAGTGCAAAGTGTGGAGTTTGGAGTGTAAAGTGTGGAGTATGGAGTGGGGAGTGTCAAGTGTAAAGTGTGGAATGTGGAGTGTAAAGTGTAGAGTGTGGAGTGTGGAGTGGAAAGTGTAGAGTGTGGAGTGTGGAGTGTAGAGTGTGGAGTGTGGAGTGTACAGTGTGGAGTGTGTGAAGTGTCGATTGTGGAGTGTGGAGTGTAGAGTGGAAAGTGGAGAGTGTAAAGTGTAGAGTGTGGAGTGTAGAGTGTAAAGCGTAGAGTGTGGAGTGTGGAGTGAGGAGTTTAAAGTGTAAAGTGTGGAGTGCGGAGTGAAAAGTGTAGATTGTGGAGTGTGAAGTGGAAAGTGTAGAGTGTGGAGTGTGGAGTGTAAAGTGTAGAGTGTGGAGTGTAAAGTGTGTAGTGTGGAGTGAGGAGTGTAAAGTGTGGAGTGGAAAGTGTAGAGTGTGGAGTGTGGAGTGTAAAGTGAGGAGTGTAAAGTGAGGAGTGTGGAGTGTAAAGTGTGTAGTGTGGAGTGACGAGTGAGGAGTGTCGAGTGTGGAGTGTGTAACATGTAGAGTGTGGAGTGTGGAGTGTAAAGTGTCGAGTGAGGAGTGTAAAGTGCAAGGTGTGGAGTGTAAAGTGTAGAGTGTGAAGTGTGGAGTGAGGAGTCTAAAGTGTAAATTGTGGAGTGTGGAGTGTAAAGTGTGGAGTGTAAAGTGTGGAGTGTGGAGTGGAAAGTGTAGAGTGTGGAGTGTGGAGCGTAAAGTGAAGAGTGTGGAGTGTGGAGCGTAAAGTGAAGAGTGTGGAGTGTGGAGTGTAAAGTGAGGAGTGTGGAGTGTAAAATTTAGAGTGTGGAGTGTAAAATTTAGAGTGTGGAGTGTAGAGTGTAGAGTGTAAAGTGTAGAGTGTAAAGTGTAGAGTGTGGAGTGTGGAGTGTAAAGTGAGGAGTGTGGAGTGTAAAGTGCGGAGTGAGGAGTGTAAAGTGTAAAGTGTGGAGTGTGGAGTGTGGAGTGTAAATTGTGGAGTGGAAAGAGTAGAGTGTGGAGTGTCGAGTGTGGAGTGTAAAGTGTAGAGCGTGGCTTGTGGAGCTTCCCCTGGGCGCAGAAAAACGAGCATTTTGTGCGAGACGTCCTCCAATTTTGACACTTCGTTGCCTCAAAATCGACGTTTTCAGACGAGTTTCTTAGGAACCTCTAAATTTGCTACATCGAAATCAATGTTTCGCGCGAGGCTTCCGTCAATTTTCATCACCTCTCACAAAATGTCACGCCTGCCACGGAATCTGCACTTTGTTGCCACTTGACGCAGCCCTGCCAATGCGATTTGCAAAAAACACGCAGCACGACACGTCTAAAGTGCCGCGCCTCCCAGGCAAAATGACGATATGGACGCGTCCAAAGTGCTGCGCCTGCCACGAAAACTGCAACACATCTTCTGAAAACGTTGCAAAAGTATTGCGCCTGCCACACAAAATGATTTTCCACACGTTACAAAAAACGTCTGAAAGTCACGAAGTGCCACACCTGCCACGCGAAACGAAGCAACGACACGTTTGAAGCCTCCAAAAGTGACCCCTTCTGCAGAACTTACCATAGGCACGGCCATATGGCCCTCACGCGAACGGTTGCGGACGGTTGCGAACGGTTGCGAACGTAAACGCAACGTCGAGCGAACACACCCCCAGCTCCCAGACCCCCAGAGTGAAACGGGAACCCTTGCTACGCAGTCGGGAAAAAACACGGCACGTGCGTGAACTTGGCGAGGGCCCTAGAACAAGTTATCAATTGATGACGCTTGTCGGTCGTTGATTACACGTTTTTTGTGCTGGAGTGTGTATACATGTTTCCTTGGACAGTTCAGGTACCTCGACGCACATGTATCAAAACAAAAACATACAAAAACATAGCACATGTGATAGTAGGGAATATACCCATGAAGGGTATCGAGATGTGTGTTTTTGGCCGGTGACAAAAAATATCGCACGAATATGCACAAACATACATCCATACCTGTTTGCCTGCTATGCGCCACATACGTTGCAAGTGGATCACAATGCATGGCATCGCCTAGTGCTAGAATGTCTTTTCTGGAGTGGTTGCAATGGTTGCAGTGGTCACCTCACCACAACTGCTGGATGTAGTGTGGTGTAGTGCAGTTGTAGTTGTAGTTGTAGTTGTAGGTGTAGTTGTAGGTGTAGTTGTAGTGGTAGTGGAGTTGTAGTTGTAAGCTGTAGTTGTAATGATTAATGTAGTGTAATTAGTGTAGTGTAGTTGCAGTTGCAGTTGTAGTTGTGGTGTGGTGTAATTGGTGTAGTGTATTGTAGTTTACTGTAGTATACTATACTGTAGCGTGGTATAGAGTAGTGTAGTCTAGTGTATTGTAGTGTAAAGTAGTGTAGTTGTAGTTGTTGCGTAGTGCCGCGTAACGCAATGTAGTGGTAGTTGCAGTTGTAGTGTAATGTAATGTAGTGTAATGAAATATAATGTAATTCGTGTAGTGTATTTTGGTGTAATGTAGTGTAGCTGTAGTTACATGTGCATTTTTAGCTGTAATGTACTGCAATTTAATTAGTGTATTGTAGTGTAATGTAGTGTAGCTGTACTTGTAGTTGTAGCTGTGGCGGTGGTGGTAGTAGTAGTAGTAGCAGCAGTAGTAGTAGTTGTTGTTGTAATAGTTGTAGTAGTTGTAGTAGTTGTAGTAGTAGTAGTTGTTGTAGTAGTAGTTGTTGTTGTAGCAGCAGCAGCAGCAGGAGGAGTAGTAGTAGTAGTAGTAGCTGTTGTAGTAGTTGTAGTGTAATGTAATTAGTGTTGTGTAATGTAGCGTAGTATATTTGTACTCGTAGTTGTGTAGTGATACTTGTAGTTGTAGTTGCAGTTGTAGCTGTCCATCTATCTATCTGTCTACCTGCAGGCTTGAAAACGCAGCTATTTCGAGAGACTTTCTCAGTTTTGAACTTGACAACGTCAAATACGAAACAATTCTGCGAGACTTCCTTCAAAAATGGAAAGTTGCAGAGCTGACGGCATCGTACCAATGCGTTTTGCGATTTTTCCACTCCACCTGTCTAAAGTACTGTGCCGGCCACGAAAAAGTGATGCCAGGCAATACTAAGTGCTGCACCTGTCATGCAAAATCATCTCAGCAAACCTGAAGATCTAATGCTCCAAAATGCAGCCCCCCTCAAGAAATCAGCGCCCTGACCTCCGAACATCTCTGATGAACATGTCTCTTGTAATGCACCTGCCAATACCTGCCACGGAAAATGCATCTTTGCAGATCCTCTTCAAATGTCCCACGCTTGCCATCGTTTTTGGAAATGCAACAAAACCTTCACGTCTTGCTCACTTTTGACAAGGTGCACAATCCCTTGCGCCTGCCACGCAAAACGAAGCTTCAAGGTCCAAGTGGCGCGTACATGTGGTGTTTTGTACATTTTGACTTCGAAATGTGCTTCGCGCCACAACGGCGTGCTTTTTTTCGACATCCCAACTTCTAAAAGTGCTCCGGAGCTGAGGTGTTTTGATGTGCTGTGTACATTTTGACCTGGACATGTGCTTCGCGCCACAACGGCGTGCACTTTTTCGACATCTCAACTTCTAAAAGGTGTTTTGTACATTTTGACTTGGAAATGTGCTTCGCGCCACAACGGCGTGCAATTTTTCATCTCTCATCTGGCCAGCTGGCACCGCACCCGCCAGGCGAGCCTACTTTTCGACCCTCCGGATCAGTGTATAAACACACGCGCGCAGACACAGAGGGAGAGAGAGAGAGAGAGATATATATATATATATGCAACTGTTTAAATACATGATATAATGAAATAACAATATGCCAATATGAACGCCAACGCGCACACACACATGTATGTATGTATGTATGTATGGGCGGATGGATGGATGGATGGATGGATGGATAGATGGACGGCTGGATGGATGGATGGATGGATGGATGGATGGATGTATGGATGTATGGATGTATGTATGTGTGTATGTGTGTATGTGTGTATGTGTGTATGTATGCATGTATGCATGCATGCATGCATGTATGGGCGGATGGATGGATGGATGGATGGATGGGTGGGTGGGTGGATGGATGGATGGATGGATGGGTGTTTGGATGTACGGATGTACGGATGTATGGATGTATGTATGTATATGTGTGTATGTATGTATGTATGTATGTATGGGCGGATGGATGGAGGGATGGATGGACGGATGGATGGATGGATGTATGGATGTATGGATGTATGGATGTATGCATGTACGGCCCCGCCCGGCGCCCGCAACATCCCGGCCAGTGGTACCTCCCATCCCCCCCGCACAGCGGAGCATGCTACTCCTTCTACTCCTACTACTTGTCTTGGTGGTGGTGCTGCTACTACTGCTGCAGCTATTTCGTGCTTATATACACAGGGGGAAAGGGGACCCGCAGCTTGGGTATGACTTTTGGCACTGACGCTGACAACGAATTGCGGCGACAGATTCCCGATAATCCCCGTCCCCCCTGACGACGCGTTGCGACGACACATTGCCTGATGACGCATTACCCCTTGACGACACATTACCCCGTGACGACGCATTATGACGACACATTGCCTGACGACGCATCGCCCCTTTACGACGCATTACCCCCTGACGACGCATTGTGACGACACATTGCCTGGCGACGCATTACGTCTTGACGGCGCATTACCCCTTGACGACTGATTGTGACGACACATTCCCTGACGACGCATTGCCTCTTGACGACGCATTAAATTACCCCCTGACGACGCATTGTGACGACGCATTGCCTGACAACGCATTGCCTGTTGGCGGGCTACAGGCATGAGGAGCAAGGGCACAGGCGTACGGTAGTATGTGAGAAGATAGATAGAGGAATGTAGATGGAGAAAGAGGAGCCGGGGGGCAGAAAGGGATTTGGTCTGATCACCAAGGCTCAGGTTATGTAGAAATATAAGGTGTAGAGGCAGGGGGTTGTTGGAAATCCGAACGTTTCGGCAGTAGGTAGGGAGGGGTTGTGGTACATCATGCTGGCACAGGATAATCAAGATCATGTGGCCCGTTTTTGCAATCTCAGTTGGAAATCCATGAGGCAAGGATCAGCCAGAAGTTGAAGTTTAATCTTCTTAGCTTCTTACCGAACCCAAACCAAGAGAGTGCCGGAGTGTTCCAGGAGAAAGCTCACAGCTTAGCACCAAGAGAGTGTTGGAAGTTCAACGAAAAAGTTAAGAGTGTAGCATTCAGAGCATGCTGGAGTTTAGTGCGTAACATCAAGAGCGTTTTGGAAGTTCCAAGACTAAAAACATCGCACCAAAATGCACCAAAAGCGTTTTCAACATCACAAGAGCAAGTCAGGAGGCTAGCATCAAAAGAACGCTGGCAGTTCCAGGAAGAAGTCAGGAGCGTAGCACCAAGAGCGTGTTGGGAGCTCTAAGAGAAAGCTAGGCGAGTAATACCAAGAGAGCGTGTTGAAGGACCAAGAAAAATACCTAAGAGTCTCGCATCCAGAGCGTGTTGGAGGTCAATCCAGAGCATGCTGGAATGCTTGAGGAAGAACAAGAGCGTAGCAACTAGAGCGTCCTGGCCTGCGTGTTCCAGAACAAAGCTAAGAGCGCAGCACCAAGAGCGTGAATTTCTCCAGACCGCAGCGTCAAGAGGCGGAGTGTAGCACCAACAAGAGCGCGCTGGAAGTTCCAAGGGAAAGTTAGTATCATCACGATTGTGGTGGACCATAGCGTCAAGAGCATCTCGGACTGTTCCAAGAGAAGGTTCAGCGGAGTTCAGCGCGTAGCATCAAGAGAGCGTCGGAGCCGGAGCTAAGAACGTAGCATCAAGAGTGGGCCGGAATGTTCCAGGAGGAAGCTAAGAGCGTAGCATCAAGAGCGTGCTGGAGTTTAATGCGTCACAAAAAGAGGCAAAAAGAGCGTTCCAAGAAAAACCAAGAGCGTAGCGTCAAGAGCGTGCTTGCATGTCCCAGGACAAAGCAAAGAGAAAGTGCCGGAAAGCCCGTGAGATAGTTGAGAGAGAGTAAAAAACACCAAGAGCATGTTGGAAGTTCCAATAGAAAGCTAAGAGCGTAGCATCAAGAGCATGTTGGGGTCAAGAGATCAGCATCAAGAGCTTGCCGGACTGTCCCAGGAGAAAGCCAAGAGCGTAGCAGCAACGGGGTGCCGGAAAACCCAAGAGTAAGCCAAGAGCATAGCAGCAAGAGTGTGTTGGAAAGCCCAAGAGATCCTAGATAAGCCAAATGTTCGAACTTCCAAGTGAAAATTAGCGTAGCCTTCAAGAGCGTAACGGTCTCCAGAGGGTAGCGTCAAGGGCGTGCTGGGCATGCTTCGGAGAAAGCCAAGCGCGTAGCATCAAAAGAAATTTCAAAATCTCAAAGAGCAAGTCAGGAGGCTAGCATCAAGAGCATTTCGCTCGTTACTCTTCCCTTTTGTTTCGCCTTCCCTTCTGTGCCCTACGTCGCTTTTTTCGTTTTAACTTCTGCTCCGTTCGTTGCTTCTTCCCCGATGTTTCATCCTATTCATTTACCTCTTCCTTTCGTTTCACCGCGTTCATTTCGTTTCGTCCTGCCTTTCCTTTCAGCTCTTACATCCGATTCGTTTACCTCTTCCTTTTCTCAAGTCGTTCATTTCGTTACTTCTTTCCTTTTGTTTTCAGTCTTACCTTCGGTTCGTTTACCTCTTCCTTTCCTTTCAGCACATCCATTTCATTGCGTCCGTCCTTTCGTTGCAACTCTTCCCTTCCATTCGTTGCTGCCTTCCCTTCGTTAACTCTCTTAAATCCCGTTCGTTACCGCTTCCCTTTCGTTTCAACTCTTCCCTTCTGTTCCCTATACGTCGTTCCTTTTGTTTTAATCTCTTCTCTTCCGTTTGTTACTTCCCCCGCATTCCTTCAACACGTCCAACCTGTTCATTTACCTCTTCCTTTCATTTCAAGGCGTTGATTTCGCATGATTTCGTTACTTCCTGCCTTTCGCTTCAACGCTTCCATCCCGTTTGTTTACCTCTTCCTTTCGTTTCAAGTCGTTCATTTCGTTACCTCCTTCCTTTCGCTTCAACTCTTCTTTCCTGTTCATCTTGCTCTTCCTTTCCTTTCAGCGTCCATTTCATTGCATCCGTCCTTTCGTTGCAACATTTCCCTTCCATTCGTTACTTCCTTCCTTTCGTTTCAAAACTTCCCTCCCGTTCGTTTGCCTCTTCCTGTCGTTTCATCATTGCTTCCGTTTCAACTCGTACATCCCGTGTCTTGCAGGCTTGAAAAAACTCGAGTGGCTGCGAGTGGCTGCTTTTTTGAATTTCAACCACCGCGCGTTTTGCAACAATGTTACAGTTTCTAATTTCTAATCCAAGCCTTGTTCGCCTTCCTGCTTGAAACCCAAGAAAATATGGATCTGATGGTCTGGGGGCTGCGCAATATTCCTTTCATTGGCAGCAGGGGTCGCCACACATCCCCGAGCCCACAAACACACCATCCGGCAGATTCCTACTTGTGGGGCGTATCACAACTTGCAACTAAGCTGACTATATCTGTTATATCTTAAGGCTCTGGGCGTCTGTGCGAAACTTCTTTTGACAACGCGGTCTTTTTGGAATGTGGTAGAGGAAGGCAAGGGACTGGCGCTTAACGCTGCCTGGGCAAGCATCGGGGGCACGTAATTATATGTGTATTATATTATAATATATGTATGTATATATATATATAATTATATATATATAATATAAATATATATATATATATATATACAATTACATAAACATGACCATATGGAGACCCCATCTTACATTTTCGAATCTATATGCACTCCTTTGTCTGGTCTTCGGGAAAGAAGTCGTCTTCGGGAGCAATTCGTCTTCGGGAAGGAATTCGTCTTCGGGGGGCAAGTCGTCTTCGGGAAGTATATATATATAACCCGTCTTCGGAGGACAATTTGGCTTCCGGGAATTCGTCTTCGGAATCCGTCTTCGGGTATACGGAATTCGTATCTTCGTCTTCGGAATTCGTCTTCGGGAAGTAATTCGTATAATTCCTCTTCTGGGGGTAACTCGTCCTCGGGGAATTCGTCTTCAGAATTCGTCTTCGGGACGTATATATAATTCGTCTTTGGGGGGCCATTCGTCTTCGGGGAATTCGTCCTCGGGAAGTAATTGGGCTTCGGGGACCAACTCGTCTTCGGGGAATTCGTCTTCGGAATTCGTCTTCAATCCGTCTTCTGGGGGTAGTTCGTCTTCGGGGAGTTCGTCTTTTCAGAATTCGTGTTCGGGAAGTAATTCGTCTTCGGGGGACAAGTCATCTTCGGGGAATTCGTCTTCGGAATTCGTCTTCGAAAAGGATCATCTTCGGGGGGCAATTCGTCTTCTTGGAATTCGTTTTCGGAATTCGTCTTCGGGGAATTCGTCGGGGGCAGTTTGTCTTCGGGGAATTCGTCTGCAGAATTCGATCGTCTTCGTAATTCGTCTTCGTCTGCGGGTGGTAAAGTGATACCCGCGCAGCGGCCACAATGTATATATAAGTTTATATAATAAGTGAAATTAAACTAAAGATGCATAAAGAGATACAGGGAAAACCAAAGGCAAAATGCGTATGTGCACGGCAGTGAAGCAAAGCAGCGCGCACCAAAAGTGACTGTGTACCGGCTTGCCCTGGGGGAAAATGCGCGCTTGCCAGGCTGGCTGCCTACAGCGACAAGGAGGAAGACACGCTGGCTTGCTGAACCCCCGGCCTTTCCCTCTCGCAGAAGCATGTATGACCGAAACTCTCCTTTGCCGAGAACTCCACTTCCATTCAAATCAATTGCGTGGAAGACTTGCGGTGATACCCGGAGCTTCTTCTTGTAGGAATCTTTGAATGCGTCGAGTAGAGATGCTATGCTTCCGACCTTGAACCAAATCAGTTTCAGGCTGACAGGTGCTGGTGCCCGCACTTTCAAAACACAAGAAACTTTCTGTGTGGTCAAACATTTCGCTTGGTCTTGTGGCTGTTTCTTGAACATTGGATGCCGCATGTCTAGTCGCTTCCCTATTTTCCTGTAATCTTGCCTATCAAACATGTACTGCAAGGGCTGAAGACTAATCAAAACCTGTCATCATCGCCTGGATGTCCGGCTCCTGGCCATGAGTCCTTTTTTAACTCTTGCAAAAATCTTTCCCGTGCTTTCTTCTAAAAACAAGCTTCCCGTGTTCGAATCTGCGGGACAAGGGTGGCAAATGCCAGCACCCCGAAAATCATGAGGATGCCTCCCAAAACTCTGCCAAGCCGTGATTTTGGTGAGTAATCGCCAAAACCAACAGTTGCAAAAGTTATAACGGCCTCCAGGAGCAAGCAGCGGGCAAGAGTAAGCTTTGGCCAATTCGCAGGCTTCAGCTAAACATTGACGCTTACAAGCAGCAAGCAGCAGGCTGTAAAAATGCACTAAAAGCTTGCACTAGTACCCGGACAACCTGGGGCGGTTGTTTCCAGTGGTAAATATCTTACCACTAGTACCAAGACAATCTGCGGCGGTCGCTTCAAAGGGAAGAATCTTCTAGCTGGCCCAGGGGTTGCACGCCAAGCGACAGAAATCAGTCATAAAGCATCTTTGCGCAGGAATTGTCGACGCCATCGTGAAGCCACTATAGCAAAAGCGTCAGATGGTCCCCCCGCCCCACGATGAACGCCCAGCAAGAACATTATACACAGTTGGCAATAATGTTGTCCGCGTCTTTCCTAACACCATTTCACAACCTAAGTTTCTCCACCCGCAACGGCCTTACTACTGCCCGGAGCCAGAGTGCCCCAAACTGGAGACAAACGGTGCATCGTGGCCTCTTTGAGCTTCCTCTGTGTCAAGCAAGCAACGCCAACACAAACCTGCAGGGGCTTCGGCGCTCGCGTTGTCAAGCCGCGCTAGCAGAACGCACCGATGCACTGCCGTGTGACAGGGCGAGCGCATCCAACCATGACCCACCGAGCCCCTGAAACATGCGCGGGCTAACTTGGTCGCTGTTGATCCAAGGCAGAACCTGAAGATGATCTGCAACCTGCGTGGCGCAGTTACCCTTCTAAGAATGCTGCGGCCCCGACATGTCTCAATGCATTTGTAACTCGGAAGCTTCCTTGCAAATGCCCAATTGCTACAGAACCATCATCGAAAAAACATCCTATCATTCTGCATGCTCTGCAAGCCCCAACGTCCTCGTAGACTGCTTCTCTATAGCTCAGGGTTGAGCCGCCAGTGTCAACACACCGCTCAAGGTCACAGTCTTCAACTCCAGTGATTCCGTATGAACACGAGCACGCCTCCTGATGATTCAATTAATGATACTAGTTCCAAGGAAGCCGAAGCAAAACAATGCGTTCAACTTTCTGTAACAGTGCCTGGTCAGGGATTTCATGAAACAATGCAAATATAACTATCTGCCACGGGTCATAGTTCCGGAAAAAAAGCACCCAAGCACATACAAGGAAGATATAGGTGAGCAAAGCGTGTAAAAGGTCTCTCCATTGCGCACACCTGGACAAAGATGCTGGCCCATATCTTTCTTTAACTAATCAAAAAGAAAAACACACAGGCACACACACACAATCGCTCGCTCCACGCTCTCGCATTGTTGGGATTCCGCTTGCCAACATTCAAAGCCTCCTGCTGTGGGCCGGCGCTGCGTCTGAGTCGGAGTCAGCATTCAGAAAATGCCCTGCTCGATGTACATTCTTGGAGAATTGGTCTTCTGCTGAGTTCAGCCTCACGACGCTTGGGCGTCACTGCACACTAAATATGATCAAGTTCAGTGGCCAAGATCCTTGATATCTTGATAGGCCATGAGGTTCTGGCCAAAGCATCCATTTAAAATTACAACCCTGGCAGTTCCGTGTCTGCGCGCATTTTCAGAGAAGCAGCACTTCGTTGAAAATGTCGTTCATGACATTTGCCACAATTGCCAACCCGACCAACACGTAGGCAGTCACGAAACCTTTGACTTCGCCAAAAGGCAAGTCTCCATAGCCTGAGAAAAATCACCGGTTCGGCTACTCGCGAAACAGTGGTATCAAAGCTGCCAATAGACATCCAAAACCCTGCTACCTTGGGGGAATCGCTACAATATGCTACAATCAGTTTACAAGTACAGCATCTGCTACGCAGCAAACATATATTTACGCGTGCTTGTACTAAAAAGTGAAAAAAGTGTGCTCACGTGCGCCCGTATTCAAGACAGGCACGCAAACAAACAAATGACGCAGCTGGCTGCTATAGTGCGTCAACGCTCGCGGGAGGAAGGCCCAGGGCCCAGCATTGTATAGACAATGTGGGGCCAAGGAAACAGAAATGGGTAGAAATGGGTAGGAATGGGTACGTGGGGTGTTTTCTGAACAGAACATACTAAAATATCAAATATTTCTCACTCCGCACTGGGACGGCATGGGCCATGAAGAGCCATCTAAGTTGCTGTGCAAACGCGTTTGGATCGGATTTTCTGCTGTGGCAAGCGGGCAAGCCAACCGCCCATGGAGTTCCCACTTGGTCATTTTTTTGATCGTTGTCCGCACTGCACACTTTTCTTGGGTAATTCTTGAAGGTAAAGGGCACCAATCCACCTTGCCGTTGCCAGCCTTTTCTCGTTAAGATTGGTGCTTACATGCTTTTTGAAGATGACCAAAAAAAGCCGGACACTTCAACTCTGCTCAAGCTTTGCTGCCCTGAAACAGCTGCAATTTTTCTTGAATTCCGATGCAGTCTGGAAACAGTTCTACACCCTTGCAGGCCTATAGGCATGTCTTTTTACCTTCGGTTTGCCTGACAGCCATGCTGTTCTTGACTTCGCAGCGGAGGCCCTCTCTACGGAATCGCAAACTTTCATTCTCAGGGAATGGAAGCCACGCACGTGCCTGTGTGTGTGTGACCCATCTGGAAAGATAAAAGACGTTGGCAGGAGCACGCAGCATCCGCGACCTATCGCGTGCAAGGGAGCTACGATCTTGGATGGGATACTGGATCAGGGCTGTGTTGTTCTAACTTCCTGCGTTTTGTGTACTTTCACTCGCTTTGTTTTCGTAAAGAGTTTTTGGGTGCCATTGTCGCGGATGCTGTCGCAGTCCTTCTGAATCCCGTCAAAATGTCATTAGCTTACTTTGGACATCTTCTTGTGTTCTGCCAAATTTCTACAGTATTTTTGCTGTCCAGCAGCAGCTGGGCTAGGTTTATAATGTTTGGACCTCGGAGGGAATTGGAGGAGTTATGTAATGTTATAATATACGCGCGGAGGGCGAGCTTACGTGTCTTCCGTTAAATTGCGTGAAACTTACGGAGGTTTCGTGCTTGCGTGCAAGTGTGCGCATGTCTATATATATATATGTCTATGCGCCTCTGTGTAGGCTAAGCTGCATCTGTATAGATACACACATACCAGCAGTACCGCACAAGGCAGTGGCGCAAGTTCCAAAGATACGACACTATAGGAGCAGTGAATTGTTGTGATGCATGGATGGCAGAGTAAACCCACCGATGGGGGTGTCGGGCTATTATCTTGTCTATTCCTCTGTCCTTCGCTCTGTGTGTCTATCTATGGAGCTGTCTTTCTATCTGTTTGTCTACGTATTTTTCTGTCTGTCTATCTATCTGTCTGTCTGCCTGTCTATCTGTCTTTTTCCACATCTCAACTTCCAGAAGCGTGCTTCGCGCCACAGTGGTGTGCACTTTTTCGACATCTCAACGTCCCAACCTGTTCCGAGACCGTCAGTGTTAATTTCACACTTTTGAATTGGAAATGCGCTTTGCACAGTGACGGGAACTTTTTTCGACATCTCAACTTCCAAAAGTGGCCCGAGACCCTCAGTCTTTAACACTTTCGACTTGCAAATGTGCTTCGCGCCGCAGCACCGTCCGCTTTTTCCACATCTTGACTTCAAAGTGGCGGGAGACCCTCGGTTTTTTAACACTTTTGACTTGCGAATGTGCTTCGCGCCACAGCGGCGCGCACTTTTTCCACATCTGGACTTCAACGGCATGCACTTTTTCAACAGCTCAACTTCCAAAAGCGCTCCAGACCTGAGGTGTTTTATACGTATATTTCTTACTTGGAAATGTGCTTCGCGCCACGGCGCCGTGCACTTTTTCAACATCTCAACTTCCAAACATGCTCCGAAGCTGCTGTGTTTTTCACAGGTTGGCTCTTGAATCTGCTTCGCGCCACAACGGCGTGCACTTTTTCGACATCTGAACTTCCAAAAAATGCTCTGACAATGCTGTGTTTTTAGCATTTTGACTTCAAAATGTGCTTCGCACCACAATGGCAAGCAATTTTTCATCTCTCAGCTGACCAGATGGCTCCGCACCCGCCGCTTTAGCGAGCCTACTTTTCGACCCTCCTGAGTTACAAATCATTGGGAACACACAGTCATTCGCGGCTTTTCTACCTTTTGGCGCTCCTGCAGCTTCTTTCTTCTGACTCTTTCTTCTGACTCTTTCTCTTCTCTTTCTCTTCTCTTCTCTTCTCTTTCTCTTCTCTGATCTTCTCTGATCTTCTCTGATTCTCTCTGATCTTCTTTCTTCTTTCTTTTCTATTCTCTTCTCTTCTCTGACTCTTCGCACCTCTGCTTTTCCATCGGTCCATGATACTGTCGGAAGTTTAACTTCGAAACTTCCTTCGATAATATAGTGTCAATCCACCTTGTAACTTGTAAATCTTCTACCCGGCTGATTCCAAGTCTCTGACCCACCGTGGTGAGAATTTGCGCCACGGCATAGAATGAAGTCTCAGGCGACCAGCCTAATACGGTCACAAAGTAGAGTATTCCAACTCCGGCGTAGAGAATGACCAGCAGCCTGGTGTGTTGGGCAATGACAGAGAAATTTCGAACTGCTTCGTTGCACACAAAAATAATTAATTAATAAATCTTGGCAGATAATGGCGATACTCCCAAATCGCAAGTACACAGTGGAGCTGCTCCGCTCAGGGTCTAAGGATGGGCCGACAGTGAATAGAGCCTGGCCCCTGCGCGTGAGTACTGGCGCGCCACTTACTAAACTACCGAGCCAATACAGTACGAGTCAGCTAGTGAATGAAAACAAACGTTAGGCACTGGAAGCCGCTTGCTGGGCTGCAGAAGGTGACGTTAGGTACTGGTGGCTTCTGCCGGCAAGCACAATTCATCCTTCAGGGGTGGTGTTTCGGTGTGGCGAAGGGTGCATTTTAAGGCCTGACACCTGCATTTTGGAGCTTCTTTCTTGACGTTTCAGAAGGTGAGGTTAGGCACTGGCAGCTTCTGGCGGTAAGCGGGCTTCGTCCTTCAGCTGGGTGATATTTCGGTGTGGCGAAAGGTGCGTTTTGAAGGCCTGGCAGCTGCATTTTGGAGCTTGCTTCTTGACGTTTCAGAAGGTGAGGTTAGGCACTGGCAGCTTCTGGCGGTAAGCGGGCTTCGTCCTTCAGCTGTGTGTTGTTTCGGTGTGGCAAAGGGCGGTTGGAAACTTTTGCAAGCTACGTATAAATTACTTTAACCTAGTTGTAAATAGCTTACAATGTGGTTATCCAATGCATAAAGGTTAGCAAACCCGCGGGCCATCCAAGTAGAGTTGTGGTTCCGGGCAAGATGCAAGTCTCTGTTGTTGCATTTCCTTGCCTTGTATCTAGATGAGTCAAATTTCCATTTTCCAGATCCTGCGAGATTGAACAAAATGTTTGTTCTTGGTGCTGGTTTCTGAGCATTGTTATCGAAAACTTGGGCAATCAACATTTCCAGCCCTTTCTTTTTTCTGTCCCAATGAAACGGCCTGGGTCCAAAGAAGACCCAAACTGAGCTCCGGCAACAAGAAAAATGAACGAAGTGCATTGCCAAGCTTTGATGAAAATGACCTAAAATTAAAGTCCAACCTGTCCTTAGTGTTGTTGTGTTGGTGTTGGTGTTGGTGTTGGTGTTGTTGTTGTTGTTGCTGTTGTTGTTGTTGTTGTTGGTGTTGGTGTTGTTGTTGTTGTTGTTTGGGGGGGGCCTTCAAGACACTATGACAAATACCCCGTGGACAACATGGTTGTTCGGGGAGTTAGAAACAACAATGGGGTCATTGTAATAGGGTCTAGAGTCTAGAATATTGAAGACACAAGAGGACTTCACGGGGTAATTGTCTTGTTGTTTTTCAACAACCAGCAACTACAGCAACAACAACTACTACAACAACAGCAGCAGCAGCAGCAACCGCAACCGCAACGGCAAGGACAAGGACAAAGACAAGGACAAGGACAACCACAACAACCAACAACCAACAACCAACAACAACAACAACAACACCAGCAACAACAACAACAACAACCACAACAACAACAACAACAACAACAACAACAACAACAACAACAACAACAACAACAACAACAACAACAACAACAACAACGACAACGACAATGACAATGACAACAACAACAACAACAGAGCAATCGGGCGACATTCTGGGCAACAACAGCAACATACAGCAACCCTGGGGGCACCTCTGGGGTGCGAAGCCCTACAATACTTTTGGCCCAAAGTCTTTGCCAATGCATGGTAATCAGGACAAAATCAACACACATACGAACCAATTCCAAGACGAAAATGCAACTTGCGATGCACATCGATGCTCACAACATTCAAACATAATCAACATAATCATATTCATACAAAATAAGCACTGGCACTGTGGTTCATCTGGTTGCAGCTATGTCAGTCCCAGGATGTCCCAGGTATTTGCGTCCAAGTGCAACTGACGATAGCATCCAGCATGCAACTCGCGCTCCAACACCATCCAAGATTCTGATCACAGGTGCACAGCTCAAAAGTGACACTGACAAGATCTGACAAGTGGCAGGTTTGCTGAGCGCGGATATTGGATGAAGAAAGGCAGGTCAGAGCCTTCCTCTTCTTCAGACTCTGGCTCACCTTTGCTTCACAGCGCGACTTTGGCTTCTTTCGACGTTTTCAGTTTACTCACCCAGCGTGGGCTCTGGCGAAGACCGAAAAACTTGGCAAAAATCTTTGATACAAGCGGCTCAAATACAAGAGCTCCTTGTCGGTCATGGCAGCAGGCGGAGGAAGCGCAACTTTGGCTCTCAACTCGGATGCAACAAAGCTATACAAAGCTGTATTTGCAGTGAATCCTTGTGCAATCAGCTCCTGTGCAAGCTCTTGACACAAAAGCAATTCAGCAAAGACAGAATCCCTGTACAAGACTACCAGACACCAAATACAGAGATCGAAGACAGGTCCTCAACAGCTGACAGGGCACCACCACAGCGCCCTTTTCGCAGCAGAGGCAATACAACCGCGGTGATGCTCCGCAACTTATGCCAAACAGTTTGGATTTGCCAACAATTGCTATTGCAACATGTTGTCATAATCTGCAACATGTTGTCAGATGACTCCAAGTAGAGGCACTAAGGTTTACGGGTGAAATTACTGGTGACATCTCCACAGCCAAACCCTGCGGATGCGCACAGGTAAACAAGATGAAACAAGAAAGGCATAGACAGGCAGCGATTCCCCTCAAAAGTGCGCTTCAGTGAATCAGGGCGCCTTCCTTTCATTTCCACGTAATCCAAACCCCACAGCCTTCTGGTTGCACCATGTTGCACCTGCACATTTCTCTCCTGAGGGAACTGTCAATTGACAGACAGGTTTGTCTTTGTCACTTCACTTCTTTGGCCTGTGTTGTATGGCGAAATCTGCTGCCGCACTGAAAAAAGTGAAACTCTACAGACTCGACATGCTCGGAAAGCAAATCTCACAAATGCTGCCATAACAGAACCTCAAGAAAGCAACCAACACTCTGCGTACAACAAAGCGCAGCAAGAGGGCTTCCCAATGTCTTCCCAGCATGAGCAAAGCCAGGATATATGTGTGCTAAATATTGAGGCAGCACAACCGTGGCACAGCATCACATGAAATAACGAAATGCCCCAATGCGATCTGGTGAGGTTTCAACTTGTCAGGAGCGATGGTACATCGAAAAATGTGGTGGCGAGCATGTTAAGTTCTGCACAAGCGTGCAGAAGCATCCGAACCAAGCGAATAGTGTGACCTGAGCACAAACAACCTCACAAGCCCTGTGGACATAAATGTCCGACATCCACTTCCAATCATGTCAAAGTGTATTTGTCTTTCATCTTCGGAGTTGGTTCCGATACATGCGATCCATGGTATGGCCATCAGATTTCTGAACTCCGAATCCATGCAGAAGGCAATCGAAGGCAAAAACATGGCAACCGCAACTTTTTCCAGCAGATTGGTGCAAACTCATTCAGGCGTACCGCTCATTCAGGCGTACCGCTCATTCAGGTGTACTGCTCATTCAGGCGTACTGCCGCTTGTAAAACAAGGCATATTCAACGTAGACCTTTGCGCAAAACAAATCCAAATGACTGTTGAAAAATGATTGCGGCAATCACATTGTATAACTGTATAACTGCGGCATTACAAATAATATACAAAGACCATCAAATAACCAGCAAAAACATGTGAAACCCGTATCGTTTGTACCTTTTACTTGGAACTGCATCATTTCCTATCAGGCTCACAAGAACCACATCAAATAACTTGGCAAATAATGCAGCAAGTAGCACAGCCAAGTTTTGCCCAAGTATTCTCCATTCGTCCAAAACATGAATCCAAAGGTATCCAAAAGCTATGCACAAGCGACAAATCATCCCGAATGGAATTTGCAACCATAGATCTGCTGTATGAATCACTGGCGCATCTCGAAAATATGACCTTGAGATACCCTGAGGTGTCTGCTTGGTCTGCATCAAAGATCACAATTTCCTGGAAGCATCGAAGTTTTGTGCATCATCTGATTTGCATGCCATCCGCAGCTCAACACATCAATTCATCAAATTGTTTCTTTATTCCACCTGATATATTGTGACACATTGTGCGAGACCCTTCCAAATGATTCGCTGTGTGATTTTCTTGGGTCGTCCGACTGAACGTCCTTGAAAGTTCCTCTGCACTTCTCGCGATCTCCAAGGATCGAATGGTGTTCTCCAGAGATGCAGCTTTGCTGCAACCTGCACAGCATTGCACAGCATTGCACAGCATTGCACAGCGCCATAGGACTGAAATAAACAGCAAGGCGCAACCTTTCTCACACACGCACAGCTGACCACAGCTGGGTTTGCTTCACATCTCTTGGCTTTGGGCACTTTCAACATTGATCAAAGATTCATCGCAGCACAGCTCGACATTATCACAGTGTAGTGGAACTTGCAACATGTCCAGAAACTTGCTGAGAAAATGACTTTTCTGCATCTGGTGTCACCTCACAGGCAAAGTCTGCTGGCTATATCTGGCTATAACCTATCATGTGGGTTCTTTAGCACTGCATTACAGGAGGATGTCACAGGCGCATTTTAAAATTTGACATGGGCCTCGTCATTGTAGAGGACGTGGCCAGCTGCCACCTTGCCTTGGCCCGTGACACCCTGAGTTCCACCAAATGGATCAATGGAAAGCACAAAATGTGTTTGACTCAGGACTGAACGGAAATTTCCAACTAAATCGGTGCCCAACTTCATAAACAGTGCAAATCAAATCAGACGCAATTTTTTCCACCTTTGCGAGTATATTATGTATGTATATATATATGGTTGTTGGGCAAAACTCTTTTATCCTGGAACGACCATTCTTCGCGAATAAAAAGTTACTTTTGCGAAACTTTCGCGAAGTCCATGTTTATCTTTCGCGGGTCCCATTTTGGGAAACAGTTCCTTTTGTGAAGATTCACTTATCACCTGCCCAATTATGCCCAATCACCACCGATCACCTAATGATAGCCTGGCAAACATGCAGCTAGCATCACCGAGTCCCTTCTCAGGACAGATGGTTGCTGATTGCGCGTTTTCTTGCACAAAACTTACGAGCCAACCCCCTTCAAAATGCACTTGGACTTTCGCCCGCTCCTTCGCAGAACTTTCGCGAAAATATCCCTATCCATCCCCGTTGAAATTAGCCCCATGGGGTCAGACCCCCCCTTTTATAGACACAGAATGGGGGGCATTGAAAAAAGCCTACAAAATGGATGGGCACCAAGAATTTGCTTGGATACAAAATGGTA
>Ga0126342_10002953_pt1 | contig 27440 bp, 27 predicted proteins | sample Cyp1metagenome_FD_92528 | JGI IMG/M metagenome (GOLD analysis project Ga0126342, IMG submission 92528) | Coral microbial communities from Lord Howe Island, Old Settlement Bay, Australia - Cyphastrea 1 metagenome | ecosystem: Host-associated > Invertebrates > Cnidaria > Coral ... | reverse complement strand
GGGAGTACTGCCTGTGTAAAAGGGATGTTCTCACCTGTTTTTTCTGATGCTTGCCAAGAGGATAAGAGGGTTGCTTGGGTTGTAACCACTTTGCTTGCATTTCTTTCTTGACCAAAGAACATGTTTTTTTGCAGCAGCGAGTTTCTCAAGTTTGGTTAGGACCAAATCGCTGAAAAAATGTGTATGTTTCCCTCAACATCCTTCAGCTAATTATCTCAGTATGCTTGGGCAATGTAACGTGTTTTTTCCTGTATAAAACTGGTACCAATTGGTGTGTCAGGTGTGAATGCAATTGCTGTTGCCATGGCTGCTTGATTTCAGATTCCATGGATTGTTGGTTCTGTCAGTAAACTTAAATCTTAAACAACAAATGATTGACTGAGCACCAAAGCTCCGGATGTTCCAGCCGATGTGAAGACAGCAAAGTTCTGTCGCTCTTCTGAAGCTCGAGGCAGGAAGACTTAGCTTTGCTTGCTTGGATGGCCCAAACCGACTTCAGGGAAACAGTTTTCAAGAAGCCAAATGATGTACAGCGCACAGATGCGCACAGTATGAAATCTGGTGTGGTAACATGTTATTGTATATATATATATACATATTATGTGTTATTGGTCAAAAATGGGTTGCTTTCAACATCTCAGGGATTTTCAACTCCCAACACGAGATGGACTTCAGACATGATATATGTCCATGTATTTCCATATAAAGCATATATATATATATGTAGAAATATTGAAGCCAGAAGTAACATTAACAGTCACCATTACCCAGTTTTAGAATTGACCTCCAACTAACATCAATTTCCCTTTGGTAATCTAATGGGAATCGTAAATCTCCCATCAATTGGCATTTCACTGGACGGTGTAATCTACGGACGGGGGATGTTCTGGTACACTTGCCATGTTTGATTACCAGAGGTAATCAGGTCTTTTCCTGTGGCTATTCCAAGCCAGGTGATGCCCATAGAAGTTGGCTTAGAAGACTCTACAACGAAGATACCTATAGAATCCTCAAGCATATATGGTATAGTCGACCCCAAAAAGATGCCGCAAAGTGAATCTTCACTCAATGTTCATGGTTTTTGTTCGAATCTTTACTCAATGTCATGGACATGTGCTATTGAGGCTACATTACTCTACTTTGTCATGGGTTTCGTTTCTGTGTTCTATCCACTTTGGAGATATTCTCCAGTAAATGAACAGCTCGACCGGTTGCCTGCCAGGCATGGCATGGACCTGCCATAAGACCTGCCAAACACCCCGCGGGCTGGCGGAGACTCGGTGAAAAGCTGGAGGCCCCCACGATCACCATAAATCCTGTGCTTGGCGGAGATCAATGAATACTGAATCCATGAGATTATCATTATTGTTATTGTATTTTTTTTAGTGGTATTTTTGTTTTTATTATCATTAATAATGATAATAGTTATCATATTATATTATATTATAATATATTATATTATATTATATTATCTTTGTTATTATGTTTTTTGTTTTTTTCCAACATGTTCATTTTTAATAGTATTATCACTTTTATTATCACTTTTATTATCATTAGTATTATTTTTGTTTTTTGTTATTTGTTTATAATAAATAGGTTTAATTCTAACTTGTAACTGCACATTCTATTTGAACCATCGTTCTATCAAGATTAATCGTTCTGTCTGGCCAAACATGGACAGTTTTGAGAAGATCAGTTGTGGGCAGATTTGGCCCAAGATGAACAAGCTGACACGTGTTGTGAGGCCAAGTACCACAACACACGGGTTTCCTCGCATGTGTACTCCCAAAAAATATCCAACTTCTCTGGGGCAGGTTTTTCTCTCTTCCTTTTGGGGTGGGGTGGGGTGGGGTGGGGAAAAGGAGCACCATCGTTCTGTTTGAGCACCATCGTTCTGTTAGCACACCATCGTTCTTATAATTATAGCACCATCGTTCTGTTTGAGCATCATCGTTCTGTTTGAATATCATCGTTCTGTTTGAGCACCATCGTTCTGTTTGAGCACCATTGTTCTGTTTGAGTATCGTCGTTCTGTTTGAGCACCATCGTTCTGTTAGAGCATCATCGTTCTGTTTGAGCACCATCGTTCTGTTGGAGCACCATCCTTCTGTCTGGACACGACCCACAAAAACGATTCTGCAACGAAAATCTTAATAGAATGATTCCCAGACAGAATGTGGAGTCTACAAAAAAAACGTCAAAAACCCAAGGTTTTGGGGTGCAACAATCGTTCTATCTGGAATCGTTCTATCAAAATTTTGGCAGCTGAAGGAGTTTTGGCGGTTCGGGGGGGAAACCCAGACAGAATGATTCCTAAACAGAATGCGGGATTTAGAATTTATGTGGTTATGGGTCAAAATTCAAGAATTGGGTTACCACAGATATAGGTCTAGGTTTAGTATTAAGCATCCATGTATTGGGGTACCTAATTTTGACCCGTCCCCATGTATTGTAGGGTAATGAGTCTCGGGAACTTTCATCATGCCCAAGGCTCCAAGGCGACTCCCCAGCAACGGCTCTATTGCCAGCGAAGCTGCGGGCGTCGCAGCGGCGCTTCACCAAACTTCAGGAGCTGCGAGTCCTTGATCTGGAGATATGACTATCCATGATTTGTAGATAATCAACAGATCTAGTCTGAATTATGATATAATGGATTTGATTATAATATAGATATGTTTCGATCATATGATTTATCATTGATAATTGAGTATAATAGATGATCAATAAATCTTTTAAAGATTATAGATGATCAATTATTACTTGATACATGCGAACAATTTTGGAGCTGTTTAGTTATCATTGATCCAGATCTATCTTGACTATCTACATCTATCCTAATGAACACATTATTTCAGGTTGCTGAATGATTATCATTTACTCCGGTGTATGATGAAACATGGAGAGATAATACAACCATTTCTTGTACATATATAGATAGATAGATAGATAGATAGATAGATATTGTATACGTACTGTACGCTATTAAGAAGAATCTATACAAAGTTCCGGACAAAACAAGCTCCTTTAATTGCTCTGAATCAGATTCTCAGATCAGCAACTGCATGCTGCCCATAGGACAAGAAGGATGAGCCCGACGGAAATGTTGGACCCAAGTCTTTCAGGATCTTGTCCGTGCTGCTTGTCGACAGAATTTCTTTGAGCCTCGAGTTCTCCGATTCACCAAGTCCGCATTTTCACTCACAAAGCCGTTGACTACTTGACTACCTGGAAAAATCAAACAGAATCGAACTATTCTCGTGTTTTTCTGGGGAAGAGTGAGTCAACCAATGGTGAGCCAATGGTTAACTGCAAAATGTTTCGGATTCCCCTTGAATGGACACTCCACCAAGGCTGGGCCGTGGCAGTTTCGGAGAGGTCTTTCAGGTGACGCAGAAAACGACGGGACAGATCTACGCCATGAAGGTGCTGCGCAAGAATAAGCGACTTGGCTTCCTGGGGCTGGGAGCTGGGTATCGAAGTCATTGGTCCATCCTGTAGAAAGACCGCGGACAGTTGTCACTTGAAAATGGCGACATTTTCTGTGACGGTTTGAGACATGAAAGGTGTGAAACATACATGCAGATGTCCAATGTTTTGTGCACTATGCTGAGATGTTTTCTTCGCTATGCACTAGTAAAACCGTATCACAGATCTTTCAATTGTGCCCGTCCATAACAATATCGGTCGTATCATCCCCTGCTCTATTTTGCCGAAGCTTGGTCCTGGTGAATGTCTTATATTCATGATTTGTAGGTATTTGTTTTGCTGTTATTTGCTGTCATGTAATCTCCACTCCTCCAGAACGGCAATCTGCATGATCTTGTACCATTTTGTGTCGCAAAGTATTGAAGGCTGGGCCAAAAATTGTTTGCTGGTGAAATACCATTGAACCACCATATCCAACAATTTCTATTGATGAAATCTCCATTGAAATCCCAAACAAAAGAAGTGGAGCCCAGGATCATCGGTCGAAATCTCATGCGTTACGCCCTCACCAAGCGGAACTTGCTGTCCTACATCCGGCATCCCTTCATCGTCGCAGGGCGATTGGCGCCACCGGGGATGGTTTTGGATCTGATTTCAGGGGATTTTCCCATGGGAAAAAAGGTCTAAAATCCACGGGTTTAAGGATGTTTCATCATCATGCAATCATGTTTCCTATGATTTCATGGCCACCTTTGGGGTTTGGTAGATCTCCATTTTCAGATACAGAAATGTAGCAGTTGGTCGTTTTCTTCGGGGTCAAAAGTTGAAGACCAAGGGAACCACAGATGGACGTACCTTGTTATTTCATTGCCTCCGGCAAGCCCGCCGGCCATAGCCACTTGCTTCCTTTTTCATTGGCCGTAGTGAGTGGTGGCCCCAAGGGATCTTGATGTGCTCTCTATGAAGACTGCCCGCAGCAGGTACCGTGTCTGAGCCTGTGGCTTGACAGCGTAAAGGCTTCCTGTGTGTGAAAGCTTCTGTTTGTAAAAGCTTCTCTGTGTAAAAGCTTGCTGGCTGTGAAAGCTTGCTGTGTGTAAATGCTTGCTGTGTGTGTAAAAGCTTGCTGTGAGCTTGCTGTGTGTAAAAGGCTTGCTGTGTGTAAATGCTTGTTGTGTCTCATGCTTGCTATGTGTGAAAGCCTGCTGTGTGTAAAAGCTTCTCTGTGTAAACGCTTGCTGTGTGTAAAAGCGTCTGTGTGTAAGCACTTGCTGTGTGTAAAAGCGTTTTTTGGGCATGCTTTTCAAGAAAGATTTGTACTGAAAACTGAAAACAATCTATTGTGGTTGTAGAAACTGTAAGTAATTTGAAAGAAGCGTGTCACTTTCATGAATTGTGTCTATGCTGCCAATGCCTCACCTAACATACAAGGTGAAGAAGCCTATGTGGCAGGTGCTTCTATGCATGGAATGTTGCAGGGATGGTTGCCTCAAGCCTGTGTGCAGTGTGAACATGTGCCTGTTGCGTGCGGGGCACAGCGCCGCTTCCCATCGCAATGCGGCAAGCTGAAAATGTCGACGAGCTTTTCACTACTCCACGACATTGCCGGTTCGCATGGCCTCCAAATTTCCCAGTTTTCTTATAAAGTTTCAGGCCCTGGCCTTGTGCTATCAGAGATCATTGCTGTTTCTACGCACGGGTTGGTGCAATGCCACCTGCTCCTGAGGGAAACAGTTTGGCCGAAGATGATTTTGACATGGATGAAATGCAGGTGGCCGATGAAGGACTGTGCGTGATCGGGCTGGCACACCGGAAACTTCGCAAACCTGCAGAGCTGGGTGGGAACCAACTGGCTAATTGATTAGGTAATCCAGCAAGCTGCATGTCAGTTGCGTGGGGCAACTGGTGGCGATAAGTGTTTGCCTGTTAGTTGTTCCTTTATAAAGTGTATATACGGATACGGCTATCAAATGCTTTTCTGGTACAACTTTTATAGAAGGCTTGTTTGGTTGTTCCTCTGTAAAATGCTCTTCCAAAGCTCAATTTTTGAATAGCAGCCCCACATGCAGTGACTAGATGCATGCAGGATAGTCATTGTGTTTTGAGCCATTGCTTGCAGGAATCGCGGAGCAATTTTTGCAAGAAACAATGGAAGAGCAATTTGTTTTATTGGATGAAGAGAACGAAACAGAAGATCCCCAGCCAGAAGAGAAGGAAAGGGCGGAGCATTGGCGCACAGAGGTGCCATGGATGAAGAAGTTGTTGCCTTGTTCAGGCGGCCAAGCCTTGCCACGTGGCGCAACGTACATTGCACTTCTCAGACAGCCCAGGAAGAAGACTTGGGTGGGTTACTACAAGCTTCACAAGGGCATCTTGACGCCTCCAACAGGTTTCAAGAAGCAGAGCGCACAGTGTAGCTTTAAAGAGATGTCCGAACACAACGCAGCCAAATTCGCACTGAATTGGATCTGGACAAAACATCTCATGCTTTGTCCAGACCAAATGCCAGAACATATCCAGAAATTCCTGGGCAGGTGCAAGTGCTGTGATGATGGCAGTGACTGCGCAGTTCTGGAAGCTCTTGAACAGGAATGGCGGAGCGAACAGTCTGGCAACGCTGTGCCTTCTTGCTCAGATTCAGATGATTATTCTTCTTCAACGTCTTCGTCTGAGTCGGAGTCGTGAGAGCTGCCGGAGCTGCGCCGGCGTTCAATGCGATTCGGTTTCAAACAATTAAGTCATGTTTCGCAAGGCTTGAAACCTTTTTTGAAAGTTCAACTACGCAGCATATATGGATGCTTATGGAATCTTTGCACATGACAGGAACACCTTGTCATTCGGGGATTGAGGGAATGTGCAGGCTGGCAGCCAAGCTTTCAGGACTTGTTTTTGACTAGAAATGTTTTTCAAAGTGACGGAAGTAACACGATGATTGTTCCAAAATTACGGCATCAGTTTCTTTCTGGTTCGGAGTCCTGAGAGCTGCTCCAAGCTGTGTCAGGTGACGGGAAGAGCCTGTCTTTAGGGGATGTTGCAGGGGCTTGCAGCAAAACTTTCAGGCTCACTTGGTCACCATACCATGCAACACAGCACCACTGGTCCCACGTTTCTGACGAGATCCCAACTTCCAAAAAGCATGCCAGTCCCACGGCGTTGATGAAATCGGCAATCTTTCAATCTTTCTATCTATCTGGCTAGTCGAATCTAATCTAATATGTTTAATCCTAATCTAATCAAATCCAATCTACTCTACTCTAATCTAGTTCCTTCGTGGCGCTGGCTGCCATATAACTGGCTGCCAATTCTGGCATATTGGGTTGCCAGTTGTTGGCGTGCCAGTTCCTTCTTGGAGCTGGCTGCTTCAAACTGGCTGACAAATTGCCATGGATTGCCAGTTGTTGGCGTGCCAGTTCCTTCCTGGAGCTGGCTGCCATATAACTGGCTGCCAAGTTACCAGAAATTGGATTGCCAGTTGTTGGTGTGACAGTCCCTGCTTGGAGCTGGCTGCCATCAAACTGGCTGCCAATTCCGGCATTTTGGATTGCCAGTTGTTGGCGTGCCAGTCTCTTTTGGATTGCCAGTCCATTGGTCCTTCTTGGCAATGCGTTGTGACATTTGGACCATCTTCATGTCAAAATGCTTGGAGCGTGATTCCGAACAATTGTCATGAGCGTTGGTCTGAAGCGCAGCTTTTTCCCACAGGCCGAATGCATCAACTATTTGCTATCAAATTTCAAACTATATCATGTTATCGTTTCCCATGTTCGGCCATACCAAGGCCAAACATTCCATGACTTGCAAACCAGAGCGTTTGTCAAACAATGATTTTCCAAGACTTATATGCTTGGTACCTGTTACAAACAGCTTACAAGAGCTGCAGCTGAGGTCCATTTTGCATGGATTGTTCAGAGATTGATTGCATTTCATCTCACTCTCTGCTGAGCCGCCATGGGTGAGGCCACTGACTTCGGAGATGGCTCTGCCACGGAAGCTTCTGAGACGGCAACCATTTTACCTGATGATATTGCCACTCGTAGTCCTCAAGCAGGATTATCGGATGGTGACACGGAACCTTCTGAGACGCCCACTATTTTGCCTGATGATGTTGCCACTCGTGATCCTCAAGCAGACCCGGGGGCTTCCAATGCAGAGCCGAATATGACCGGCCTTGGACCACAAAGCCAAACTGCTGGCCCAGATGCCGCAGTGACAGTGGGTCCAACTGGTCCAGCTGCTGCGACTGCTGCCAGCAGCAAAGCACCAGCAGAGGAGGCAGGCCTTTCTGCAAAAGAAAAGCTGAAAAAAATCAAAAGGGCGAAAAACAAAAGAGAGAAGAAACGCAAGAAGGCCAAGCGAAAAGCGGCTGCCATCGCGAAGGCTCAGGATGACTCCGGCAAAGGCCCATCGAAGCAAAAGATGTAAAAAATCGAAAGCGCTCCGTGACCAGTTCGCTCCGCTACCAGTTCACCAAGTGACGAACAAACATTTTAAAGTTCAAAAGCTAGGTCATCAGCTGCAGGTCGCTCTGTACAGTTATGGCCATTTATCAGTTATAACTGGTTATAAGTGGGATTATACATTCTATAAATGGGGTTATAAGTACTTATAACTGGTAAAGGGCCACAACTGTATCTGTGCCACAAGTTTCCCCCCATACCATCTGCTCCGGCTTCGATTTCTCCTTCTCCATTGTGGCGCGAAGCACATTTCCAAGTCAAAAGCGTCAAAAACTGACGGTTTCAGACCGCTTTTGGAAGTTGAGATGTCGAAAAAAGTGCACGCTGTTGTGGCGCGAAGCACATTTCCAAGTAAAAATTGTCAAACAACTGCCGGGTTCGGACCACTTTTGGAAGTTTAGATGTCGAAAAAGTGCACGCCGTTGTGGCGCGAAGAACATTTTCAAGTCAAAAGTGTTAAAAAAATGAAGGCTTTGAAGAACGTTTTGCCGTTCCGATGTCCTTTCCAGATAGATTGGATTAGATTAGATTGGATTAGATTTAGATTAGATTTGATTTGATTAGATTCAAATTTAAATAATAAGACAGATAGATAGAAAGATAGCTAAATAAAAAGATAAAGTGAAAAATAGATGGATAGATGGATGGATGGACGGATGAATGGATAGATGGATAGATGGATGGATGGAAAGATAGATGGATAGATAGATGGATAGATAGATAGATCGATAGATAGATCGATAAATAAATAGAAAGAAAGATAGATAGATAGATTTATCGAAATTCAAGAGCCATGCTCTTGTGGCTATCCCCCAGATAGTACGAAACATACTTTTCGGAGGTGCAAGTGACTTGGTACACTGGGTGCAATCATGCGGTGCGATGGTGCGGTGTAAGGGTGCAATGGCGCGGTGCAACGGTGCGATGGTGCGGTGCAGTGCGGTGCAATGGTACATATCTACTGGCTGTATACCACTGTACCAGGGGTACCAGTCCACTGTACCACTGCGCCTGTTCCACTGCACCATTTTTTGCAAAAAAACGTTTTTAAAGTCAGCAAAAACGCAAGTTTTGGTAGAAGAAAAACGTTTTGGCAGCAATCTTTTTGGTGCAGTGCAATGGGTGCACTGGGGTACACTGGTGCATTGCACGGCACCGTCGCACCATTGCACCATACCAGCGCACCATTGCACTGTACCATCGCACCATTGCACCGTACCATCGCACCACACACGCACCATGACATCGCACCACTGTACCACATACATCGTCCCAGTGCACCCTATCATCGCACCTCCCTTTGTACCACTGACTGTCCCACAACGTCAAGCACTGTAAGAAACCATTGGTTTCATGGCTCTTGGATTTAGATAAAGATAGATAGATAGATGGATGGATAGATAGATAGATAGATAGGCAGATAGATAGACAGATAGATAGATAGATAGATAGTCAACAGCGCTCGCAGCGCAAGGTATTTATATTCTTTGTGCTTAACGCAAGGTATGTAAGAAGTTGGTAAACGTTTAAAAAATGAATTGGTTTCTGGTGTTTCTGGTTCCTTCAAGGACGGTGAGCATCGAATGAAAGTCCGTAAAAACCAACTTTCATCTGAAGATTTTTCCAGCCATGATGACGCTGGCGGAATTCCCAACCGCAAGTCATCCCATATTCTTCGGCTTGAAGCTGACAGCAAGATTCTTCAAGCCATCGCCAGGTCCGGGGGACTTACAGTCGACCGTCAGACAATTGCATATCGTTAGATCATCTTGAATCATATTAGGTCATTTTAGATCTTTACATGATACATTGTGTACCCTGAAGGAAATGAACAATGCTGACAACGAAAATGAAAACTTTGATTTTCCATGATTTTCCGCTGAAATCCTCTACAAATGGTGCATGTTCCACATCTTTGTTGACCATGGTCCATTCAAAACCTTGGCCATAGGTGACTCCAGATGCCAGCGGACATGGGACCTATTGGGGTCCCAATACTGGGATTTGTTTTTCATATGTTGGCAATTTTTGAAGAAATGTCATGAAATATTTGCAATCATATATCCTCATATTATTTCTAAGGTATTTCAATTTTAGATTGTTGAGGCAGTTTCGTCCCAAATGCAGGAAAATAATCAACATTCATGGAGATGAATAATTATCGTTATGTATCATGAGAAAATCATCGTGATATATCATTTCGTATGAGAACATACATCATCATGAAAGATGTTTCCAATCGTTTTCATGATTTCTTCGTGATGGATTTCGCCAGGACTTCATGCAATGCTCATTGTGGGCTACAACAATCGCCAGGAGGCGCATGGTCCGTGCCGATTAATACGGAGACGGACAGTGGTCCGCGTGGCGTTCGTAAAATGCCGTAAACTTTGAATTTTTGACTTACCCTCCGGTAAACGAAAAAACATATGGAAAATCACCATTTTTAATAAGTAATTAGATCGACTATGAGTGGGCCATGTTCCATAGTAATGTTAGTTTACCAGAGGGTCTAATAGTTTATAGTGGTGAATAAGCTGGTGAATGAACCATGAATTCAAGTCCTTGCGCAGAATGGCTATCAATGGAACCAGGAGCATACTGTACCCTCTGGATGTTTATTCCGCAAAATATGCTTTTTTTTTTAAGTAGGTTTAACCCATGCCCATCCCTGATATCTAGGCTCTAGACTCTAGACATATATCATGAGATATCTATGTGTCTCCCTACCTCTACCCTGAACATGGCATCCAAATAGTGAGTTGTTGGGCCTTAAACTCAGATTTCACATCGGGTTGTTGGTTTCATGTTTTGTTCATCCTACCTACCGATGATGTTCGCAATCATACCTTCGTCATCCTAATGTTTTTTGAAACATCATCGGCGATGAAACACTGTGTAATTGATTTTTGTTTTATCCATCTTAAGCGTAGACAAAACAATATCAACATAATAGGCTTTCATATACTATGTTGGATGATGTTTCATGCTTAAAATTCCTTTTTCTTTGTTGCTTCATAGGCCCATCTGCTGCCCAGATAGGTAGACCTCGGCAGCTCCAAGGTCTTCATTGTCCGCAACAGCTGGGGAACTTCCTGGGGAGATAAAGGCTATGGCTATGCGCCTGGGCCGCCTTGGTACAGATGTCCTGGGTCCGACCGAGTCCTCAGTACTATAACACGTACACTATATATACTAGTCATACGTATATTTACGAGATGATCACTATAATATGATGTAATATCATTCCTTGATGTGGTTCATTTTTCCATGCGAAGATATTATAATGATCGGAGTTTTAAGGGTCATAAAGAGAGCACATATCAACCGGAACAGGGTTGTTGGCAAGCTCCATCACAAATTCTGAATGATTTTTTGTGTTGTCATATATATAACCAAGACTTGGCCGTGGGGAAGTCAAAAAGCTATATTCGCTAGCCCCACTGTGAATTGGGAATTTCTGATTATGGATGATGTTGCGGCAGGAATCAAAAGGACAAGGCCGCTCGAATCCCGCATCCTTTGTGGAATATGGCGGAAGATTTGGGTGAGACCTTTCACCTCTCTACAGCCCATTTGTTCTTTTTAATGATAAGAACGTTCATTCCTAGACATCATACCGAGAAATATGCTGCCAGATAAAAACCGGGGACTTGCGGGGTAGACTAGCCACATGTCTGGCTGATGCATTTTGACTTGAATCCATTCAGAGAAGATGTTTCTAATCTGCATCCTGCAGTTCTGTGGGCAGATGCCATGGATAATCAACATGGGAACAGTATGCTTCTGAGCTCTCATGGTAGGAAGTTGGTTGGAAGAACATCTGCCGGTAAATTGTGGAAAACCCTTAATTCAACCATGGGCTTGCTCTTTGCAGCTGACTTTCCTGAGGGCAACATAGGCCAATATTCGTCAGGGAGAGTCACCCGGGAGTCATCCCTTCTGCAAACTGGTGCCACATAGTTGTCTGACTGGGTTTCTTATTCGCTTAACTAGGGTTTATGGCCGGTAGATATATCATGATGTAGATACATATTTCCATATGTATAGTTATCATATATTCATGTATGTAAATATATATATATATATGTATACAGTGTAGGTATATGTATATAGATTCTTGGCATCAATTGGTCAACATTGTCAACCAAAAGAAAGCGCGCAAAAATTCCCAAAACTCAACCCCCCAAATTGTTTTCATTTTTTCACAGCCTTACGACTACATGTGCAACGACGATTCCAACTTCCTCGGGAACTTTGGCGGTCGTCCTTTAAAGGTTTCAATCGGAGACCTTGGTCTTTGTCAAAAGGGGGCAGGGGCTTCGCTTTTAGCCATATCGTGCTTTGCATGTTAATGCCTTATCTATACGTCTACATATATATATACATATAATATATATATATATACACATGTATATCAAAATGACATGAAGACAGTGAATCATGCTATAATGAATATATGTATGGTTTATTTTTTACTATCAATACGCATATAGTGAATATATGTATGATATTGTTTTTAAACTATCAATACATACATATATATATATATATATATTTCTGAATGCATGATAGCTTGAACTTTATATTGTACTTGGTGTTCATGATTGAGACGGGTAGTTAGTTTTATCTTGCTGGATTTGTCTACCCTTCACGGTGTCCAATCAACACAATGGGCACCGATCATCCTGGTGGAGGAATCAAAACTGATTCCAGTGGAGTGTTTTTTTTTCCGGGCGATGCTTCTCCGGAAACCATAGATTTTTACCATTGTTTTTACCATGAAAATCTGTTGGGTTTCTTGTAAGTGGTCCTGTAAACCAGATCCAACTGGTGATTCGTTTTTTCACACTTCTGATTCGGAAGTTCCAGACGCTGGAGGGACACAGGCAGTACGCCATCATCGGTCTGAGCCAGTATGCATCTTATCCGATCTGGGCCCAGATTTAACTTTTCCAGACTGGGTTCTTGTATCGGATTTTCATGAATTTTCGATGTCGTTGCAGATTCGCCAAATGTACTTGTACCATCCTGTCCAACCTATTTTGCTCAGCCTGGGAATCTATACAAGGATTTTTCCAGGAACGAGGGATGATGGACAAGACTGTCAAGTTGGCGATGCAGATGCTTCTTGGACGGAGCCTGGTGGTGTGATATAGGCTATATGGCTATATGTTTGAGATATCTCCAGTAGCATGGGACCTGCAACCCCACACCCCAAGTACTGTTACCTATGTGATAGAGAAAAATAAATGAAAATTATGACATTTTCACACAAACCACATGGTTTGTCCGCTCGCTGTACTAGGATGCAGATGCATTAGCCATTAGATACGTTTTCCACGTTTTCGCATTGGATTTTACTTTTCGGCACTTTTTGCCGGTCTTACGGGTGTGTCCAGAAATCGCAAATAAACCCAAGAATTGCTACTTTATTATGAGGATTAATGGGTATAATTAATAGTTGGGACTAACTATTGGATAGTTAAATGGGAGAGCAATGCAATCTGGCGAGTCAATCAAGTATAGTGGGGATGTAACTATATGGTGTTGATATGGGTACGTCCAGAATTGGCGGGTGGGCGCCAAGAATTGCCTGTTTCCCAGGATTTAGGGGTATTCTATTTTTGGACAAAACCATGAAATTCAGTAGTCGGGAGCGTCACTCGACATGATGAATGAATATTGATAGACCGGCTCAGCCCCACATGAGGAATGAAGACAGCGATGACCTTGCAACATCTTGCAACAGTTTTCCGCACAAGATCCGTTTGAGGCTTTGAGGGTTGAAAACTTTTCGGCTCACAAGTAGGCCGGCGGGCAAAAAAGCCTGCAGCAAGAAAGTGGGCCGTGCTACATGAATGCATTGTGTATTTGTGTACTTGATTTTTCCTCCCAAAATGGAACATGAGAACCGACTTGCAATCTCACAGGCTAACTTTTTCAAGGGACATATACGTAGCACGCGATCAAAATCTCCGTGCAGTTGCCGGGGCTAGCCGTTTCACATCTCAAGCGCAAGTCTGGTGAGAGAATCCGAGATTCCATCAAGCTTGAGTTTGGGGGGTGGCCAACAAACCCACCGAAACAACCAAGGTAAAAATTGGTAGCAGACTCTTCAATACCAAACAACCATCATGTTTGGCTATCATTGTTGAGGAATCTTGGCATCGCTCCACAAAAACCGCCCTTGATGAAGTGGTCTTTGTGAAAAAGACAGCAGGGCTGACCATGGCCGCAGAAGCCTTGACAGATCTCGGTGCTGTGTATTCAGACTAGTCTATAGAGCCCGGTGTGGCTCTGAGATTTCCTAGTTCTTGGTGGTTTCAACCCATCCTGGGCCCGCAAGAAAGGCAATCATTATTCCAAATAGGGGAGAACACACATTTGGAAACCAACAAGCAAATCATGATGGAGCTTAAACTATCCCAAACTCGCATCATTGAAGGGAGGACCAAACAATTTTTCTGATGAGTGAAGGAAACATGCTGCACACAGGGAAAATATCCAAGTGCTTGGATGTTGATGCAAAACAGAGGCAGTGCGGAACCCTGTCACAGTGTTCAAGGGTGACGAAATTCGAGACTGTGCTGTGGGTTTCAACAAAAGGGTTTTCTGTTCTGTGTGGGCATCTGGGCCTCCCCGGGCATTTTTTTCGTGAAATGTCTGTTGTGGTTTTCATGGCTGCAGCACATCTTGACCTGGAAAAATCAACAATTTGATACACCCAGATCTGGCCACAAGGCCGTACAGAAACCATATGGTAGAAAACCTGCAATATATATATATAGGTAAGGATCGGATGGTTACTGAAAGAAACTTATGGGGTGTAGAATGATCCTGCAGTTGTGTTATAGTTGGTTTTATATGTATTGAATTACATCAAATTATGCAAATTAATTGTGTGTACAAACACTTTTTGTCAATGGCTGAAGTGGATATATCCCATTTTCAAAAGGGGGTGTAAGCTAGTGACACCTAAACAGAATCAAACATTATGATAATTCTTTCCTGTTTCTGTTTCCAGGAAAGACAATCTGGACAAAAGGACAACGCAAGTATTGATGGCTAATGGTTCTAGAATCAGGATCTCAACTACTTCAGTCAGAGGTAGTTGTAAAAAGACAGTTGAGCTAGAGAAATTAAAGCATGACAATTTGGGGCTTAAACGATTGAAATCTCTTGAAATCGCCAAAAAAACAAGCACTCCGAATGAAGAGAATCCCAGGCCTATGTCGAGACCTTTTCTGCCTGAATGCTTTCGTTCACAGCGAAGGAGACGGCCGGCAGAGTGTCCGAGTGCACCTGGGATTGGTGTTCAGAAGTTGGGCACCCCCCGAAAGCTCCAAACTGATGGGAAAACACATTGGAATAAGTATCACACAGGTATCATAAACGGTGGATGTGATAGAAACGAGAGAATTCAGAGATTGATTGTTCAATGCTTGTAGGAAAGCCCATAATAATGGCATTGCGCAGTTGTCGCTCTTCTCTCAAACAGCTGACAGACCCTGCATAAGCAAGCATCAAAAGGACCGTGTGGCTCCTTAACCAATTTAATAGGCTTAAGTCTCAAAGGATCCAGGTGTACTTTATATTATTTTAAATGTGTCTTGGAGAATCTGACCGATAGATACATCCACCATAAGTACGGACTACAACCTTCAAAACTGTGAATCGGTTGAATCCCATTAGAGTCAAAACACAACTCCTGTTGCTTTAATTCCAGGAAATACTATAGTCAGTAACTGGTGTTTTCACTCTAATTAGATTGTTTTTCCTATCACATTATTTTTGTCATAGCCTACTTAGATGGGCCACGGAGCATCGGGAAAACGAGCAGTTCGTAGCCACGGATCATTTCATTGGGATTTAATTAGGGGGTTAAACAAATCCCCAGTTACTAACCATGAATCCCTAATCCCATGGTCCATCTACTTAGATGGGCCATGGGATTAACTAACTGGTTAGTAACTGGGGATATAACCCTCTATATCCCAATTATAATCCATTTACTAACCATGAATCGCTAATCCGCTTCCCATGGCCCATCTAAGTACAGCTCCAAACACCGAGACTGAGACTTTTTTTGGATGGAGTTGTTTAACTTGGGCTCTGTTTACACCGGAACGGAGAACGTATAACTGGAGCACTATAGGGATAATGAAACCCGATGAAATCACAATTGTTCTTGGTTAAATCCCATTAAATCACCATTTTTTCATAGTTAACACCGATGAAATCACCATTTTGCCCCCCGATGTCGGCGGCATTTTTCTCAGGCGGATCCGCTCCGGCGACGCCATCGAAGTGGCCGCCGTCAAGCAGCTGGAGAAGAAAGTGGCGGAAGACTTCAAGGTGTCACTCAGCGGCCACCAATTTGTTGGGCATTTCATTGGCAAACATGGTGGATTTTCCTGTCGGTTTGATCATGTTTTATCCATCAAAGCTGTTGATTTCAATGGGATTTAAGCACCCAAAACTGTAGATTTAAGCATCCACTAATATGACCCCGATGGACTTGGTTGGACGAGTTGGTCAGCTTCTTTTTGGTTTGTAACCAATGACATAGCTCATGTTTAAGGGTAAAGAAGCCAATCAATATACAGTATAACTGTATATAGTTGTTATATATATATACACGTATAACTATACCTATAGTTTTATATAACTATATATGGTAGTATTAGGTGGGAAGTTGGTTTATGTTTGTTAGTTATGTTACCCACCAAACTATATGTTTTTCATCACCATACACCCTAGTTTGCATGCACCAGAAACCAAGTTGGGTGTATTGCTTGATGATAAAGGTGGGGATATTGTATATAATGGGTTAAAACTTAAAACAACAAAATCATGTCATTTTATGGGTGTTGAAAGCATAGTGGGAGAGTTCACCAACCAAAGTCTTGGGACAAGAAGCTATGGTGATTTGGCGGGATGATGTATTGGGGATGCCGATGGGGATAAAATTAAAATACGATGGAATCTGTGGAAACCAATAATGGCGCCTTGTAGGGAAGAGATTAGTATGGATATATAAGTTGCATTAGTTGTAATCCCTAGGAACACGAGATACACATCGACCCCCTAGTCATTTTGTTATGCAGATAATCCCAGCACAATGGATATCATAAGTGTAGCATCATCTCATCCAATGCCTTTCAGAATTTCAGAACTTCTGAACCAGCCCAGGACCTATTGTGCACCAAATGCAGAGACCGGTGGCGCTGAGAATTATGTACTTGCAGCTGCAAATTTGAGAGCCCATGGGTAAACTTCGAATGGTAGTTTGATATGTTGATCCTTTTCTTTAGATGCATATATATAATTATATATATTATAATTGTAATTATATGTATACATATATATATATACATATATATACATATATATATATACACATATATATATATTCATATTCAGTAATCTCTTCCCCTCGTATAACACACACCCCAGAAACTGTGGTTTAATAGGGGATTTACACTTGATTATTTGAGACCCTTATAGAGGGTGCCTGTCCTGTGCGTGTGCCATGTGATACTGCAGGTTTGGTATGACCTTAGCAACCTGGCGTCGCCTTGCGTACATGGAAATCAATAAATCATCATAGATATCATTGATATCATTGATATCATCATTTGTTGGTAAAAAAAAACATGTTCCCACTCTGGTTTCCCTAAATTTTGTTGGTCAAATTCAGATTTTCCCGGGAAAACCCATGGAAACCACTCCCTAGGCCTGTTCCCTGAGCCATTTCTCCTGCAGCATACGCCTCGTGGGTGCTAGCCTGGCGCAGCACGGCGACCACCTGGGCCCGTTGTGGCCCTGCCGTGTGGCGCCCTTGCAGGTGCACCCTGGGGGATGCTTAGGGTTTTCTTACGGTTTTCTGTGGGTGTTCTATATGGATTTCTATGTGTTTTCTGTGGATTTCTATAGGTACACTATGGCTTTCTATCTGTTTTCTATCGTTTTCTTGCTTGCACGGCCCCATCTAAGATTGTCCATGTAACCACGAGCCACTCTGAACGGTTTATCAAATCCCTGTTGTGTGGTACTTGGGTTGAATTGCCTAGATTAATCATGACCCATTGAAGCCCTTATAATATGACTGTATATATTTTATATTCCCTATACTTATACTTATACTCATCCTGAAGTAGATAGAATATGGAATTTTCAATATTTTGCAAATTTTAATGGTGATAATCTTTGAAATGTCCATATTCTATCTACTCCAGAAATGACTACAATGTGGGCCCCCCATTGAATATAGTTGTTTGTGTATCATAAACCATAGTTTTTCGAGTTACAAACCAACTTAGCTATCTTAGGGGCCGCACATTGTATTCTAAGTCAATCTTTGTCTAAGATACTTATAACTTTAATTTCATAGGGGTTATAAGCCAACAAACATAATCTGGTTGGTGGTTTGGAACATGTTTTTTACATATAGAACATGTTTTTTCCATATATTGGGAATAGTAACCCCAACTGACTAACTCATATTTTTCAGGGGGGTAGGTCAACCGCCAACCAGTAACTGGGGGGCCGCATTGTATTCTAGGTCAATCTTGGTTTAAGATACTTACAATCTTATAGCTATAATTTTCATAGGGTCTATAAGCCAGCAAACATAACTGGGGGGGCCACATTGTATACATCCATTGGTCATTTCCATCACATCCAGATCTTGGTCTCAGGTGTTGATCATCCCAATGACCCGCTTTCAGGATCGCAGCAAGGCTTGGCGATGGCGCAAGGATGAAATGAAGCCCCTTAAAAGGATAGCCGTGTTGATGGGTTATGAAATAAGGTTTTACCCATGAATATAGTGGTTTTGCGATAGTTTAACTAAAATATATGGGGATATAAGTGATAAATCATGGTTGATGGCTTATTATTATAAGGATTTATATGGAATTTTATCATCAAACATGGAGATTTCATTAGATCAAACTTGAAAATGATGGCTGATTGGTTATGAAATACGGACTTATACTACCTGGTCATTGGGGATTATGAGCTAACTCATATGAAAGGGAAACCGTGTTCAACCAACTAGTAACTAGTACAATAAGATTGCATAGGGACGGATAGGAGTAGTCTTAATAGCTCAATTGAAGCAACAATACAATCTATCTTGAAGTGATGTAACAGGATCTCACCGCTGGCCCTTTACCAGTGATAAGTCAGTGAGACTTACGCATTTATGTATTGACAACCCCATGATACCCCATGCATAAGCAAAGAAACAACTTGTTTCTAGGGTTTTTATCCACTATGGTTGGGGTGAGAGGAATAGCTCACATTCCCATGAGATTCCCATTACATTCCCATTTATCATAAAAAAAAACATGGTTTCCTGTAGATTTTCCCTTCAACCAATCCATTGAATTTATCACCGGTATCTCAGCCCAGCTGTCGGGGCAGTGTCGGGCACTGGTCCTGCCTCAGGACGCGACACAGCGGTCGCTGCAGCGACTGGTGTTCTGGTGCCAGGTCAATTGGCGGACGGCGCCTTGGGTTTTTGGGGGATTTTGAATGATACTGTAATACTGTTAATGGATGTTAATGGCTGATTGATTATTACCTTCATGGGGTTTATATATGTTTTTATGGTCACTTGAAATGCTTATTCATTATCTGGCTTCAAATTTATCCATTTGTAGTGGATGTAAGCAACACACGACATATATGTAAAACATTGTAAAACAATATTAAACACAATATAAACGTTGGCCATACTCCAAATGGCCAAACTTTTCAGGATTCACCTAGACTCTAGACGGATCAATTCCTTGAATGAAGGGCAAATGATGGCGACCTCGCAACGGGGTTCCAACGAGGTTCCAACATGGCCTTCTTTCATTTTTGGTGACTTATGTTCCCATTGGAATAAGGTCATGAAATCCCATTGAGTCCGGAATTGAATCCACCATTATTCCAAAAATATTCCGTTGAATCCACTATTGAGTCTCGTAGGTTTTTCCCCATTGGAATTGGGTTTTCCCATCTGGCGAAAAGCGGTAAGCCCAAGCGTTGGGACCGTGCGCAGAAGGAGGCGACGAAAGAGTTGGAGTCCTCCTCCATTCGAGTGCCTGGATGCAGGTTATGGGGACGAAGTACTTGATGCGGAAAGCAATTGGGATTTTTAAGTGGGTATACCATGGTATATCTATTTTAAGAAACAGGTCAGAGTGTGAACTTGTGACTTGAAGATACTTGAAGTGGATACACTCTGGTGACTCATGGGTGAATTTGTCAGTTTGTTGACGTTGGTAATATGGATGGACCAGCCTAGTGGATTTCTGTCCCAGTCTTTATCACTTTTTCGTGTTTTCCCGGCCTGGTAAACATACAAAAAGCTATTGAACATGGCCATAGAAATAGTTGATTTTCCCATTAAAAATTGTGATTTTCCAATAGTCATGTTAGTTTACCAGAGGGTAAATCCCATGAAAAGTCACTGGCATTCCGTGGGATGGTTTTGTGCTCATTCACCTTCAGACCATGACACCGTGGCCTACTGATGAGCCCTTTGAGGATGAGCAGGGTGAGTATAAGGATGTCCTCCGTTTGAAGTTGAAAGGCGGTGGCAAGACATTTGTCGAGAAAGAGCCGGAGAAGCGTGAAACGATAAAGCTGTCGTCTACAGTTATGGCCCTTAACAGTTATAAATGGGATTATAACTCCTATGACTGAGGTTATATTTCATTATAGTCCCATTTATAACTGTTAAGGGCCATCACTGTATGAAGTCCAAGGAGAATAGTAAGCGCATTGATATCCAACCTGAAGGATATGCCCTTTGTCAAGGAGGTTGTGGATGGCTTGCGGGTCACAATTGTTCTTCTTTAAATCCCACGACAAAACACCATGTTCCTTCCTTACATCCCAAAAATCAATATAAATCACAATTATTCTTGTTAAAATCACAGGATCACCATATAGATAGATAGATAGATAGATAGGTAGATAGATAGATCGATCGATAGATCGATCGATAGATCGATAGATCGATAGATCGATAGATCGATAGATAGATAGATAGATAGATAGAGAGAGAGATGAATAAGTCACAATGAAAATCATCATGTTCATGTCTTTAATCCCATGAAATCAGCATTCCCCTTGTTCAAATCCCATGAACTCACATGTTTTTTCTGGTTCAAATCCCATAGAATCACATGTGTCCTTCTTTAAATCGCAAAAAAACTCACGGTGCTTGTTTAAATCCCATGGAATCACAATATTCCCCGTTTAAATCCCATCAAATCACATTATTCCATGTTTAAATTCCATGAACATCACCATATCCCATGAAATCTCAGTTTAAACCGACCAAAAATCACCATGTTCCCTTTTGAAATCCCTATGACATCACCATTGAAGTCCATAGTTCACTCATGTTCACTCCATTCAAAACCACCATTCAAAATCCCCCCCTCTTCGCCCCCCGAAAAAGCCCCCAGGTGAAAAGTGACCTGGAGGATGAAACGCCGGGGAAGCGCATCCGTCATTGGATCGGCTGCGGCGTGCCGCTGCTGCTGACCCTGCAGCTGGCCGAAGGTGCCGCTGGGGTGCCGGGGCGCAGTGGCCCGTTGATGGCTGGCAGAACCATGGGAAAACCATGTGAAAATAGGGGTATGCCCTGTAAATGGAGGTTTTCAATGGGAAGATCATGGGAAACCACAGGACATTTCTGGAATATATAAAATATACAGGGATGGTGATGAAATGAGTTGTGCAGACGGATTGAATAGTTATAAATGCTTGCAAATGGGGATCCACCCCCCACTTCTACAGTCACTTCACCCCAATCAACTTCTATGGTTCCAATCACTTTCTACAATTAAAACCTCAAATGTGTTCCCAATAAATTTCACTTACCAATCTTTAAGTCCAATCATTCGTTTCTGTGGCACCTCCGCCTTAAACCTCCCTTTTCGCCGGCCGCAGCCACCAGGGCCGGAGGATGGCGCGCCCTTGGCAAATGTGCGGATGACGGCAAGGGATATGCCAGGCATGGGGCTGTCGGAGTCGGATGTCATTTTTACCAGGTGAGTTTGGCTGTTCTTAACCATGATTAGTAATGGGGTATGAACATTACTGAATAACATTCATATCTATAAGTGTTAATGTTAATATCCCACTCATAACATTAATATGATATATAATTATGGAGGGTGCATTTTGAACCTTGGTGAATGGTGATTTAGTGGCATTTAAGCACTTCGAGTCTCAGCCGGCTCAGCACTCTTAAAGCTCTCAGCTGGATAAAGCTCTCAGCTGGATTGCCAGCCACCTTGTCCTCGCTTTTACAAAAATGAAGAGCCAACAAAGCCTACAGTCTAGATTTGACTGACTGGAATGAAGAAGAGTTTGAAGCCTGTCCAAAACTAGAAAACGAACACGGAGAGGGAAGTGGCACTATCCAGGTCCATGATCAGCATTTGCCTTGATTGTCTTCATTGCGGATTTTAGGGTGACTGTAGTTTACCAAGGTTTGTCGGGTGCGATGTTTGATGGTGATTCTTTAATTACCGTATATACTGTTTCTTGCAAATTTCTAATTTTTCAACATTCACTGACTGTGGTGATTAATGGTGATTATTTCTCCAGATGAGGATGGTTTTCCCACGTTTTCCCACTTTTCCATTGCCTATTTTCCTACTTTTCAGAGGCGAAGATTCACGGATATGACAAGCCACGTGTCGACACGAAACATCTCGACATAGATTGCCAAGACTTGTACCAAGTAGGTCGTTACAGTAGAGGCATCTTGAGCTGGTAAGCGTCATTAAGTAACTGGTTGGTGGTTTGGAACATGACTTTTATGAATTTCCATATATTTGGAATAATACACCCAACTGACTTATGTTTTTTTTCCAAGGAGTTGAAAACACCAACCAGGTAAATGTGGAATATGGTACTGGAACATCGGCACAGAACTCTTCCACTATTCTGCCATTGAAAGGCAATGCTGCTTATGCCTTGAGTATCATTCAGTATTGGTTTGTAGGTGATTCATTGAATTGTAATAGAGTGGTTGCATTCAGCCATTGAACGGGATTAATTATCATGGAATAGTCTAAGTAGACACCCAGTCTTTCCATTCAAATCATGTGAGCAATGGTTTAGATCCCTATTTCTGCTGGTAAAGTCTGGCTATATAATCAATCACAACTCCACAAACTCAGAGTAGATCTAAGCAATTGTAAGGCTTTATAATATATTCATAGATATTCCTCATATATACTAAGGAATATACCCTACTAAGATCTGTGAGATGCTTGCAGCTGCCCATGTGGGATTTTGCACATGGCGTCAGGAAGCGACTCGAGGCACGCAGAATGAACTTAGAGATATTCCACGATTTCCGTATCATTTTCCTACGTTTAATCATCAATGTTTTATCTACTTAGATGTTTTTTTTTCGCGATTCCTGGCTATGGTAACTGGGCTTTACCCCAAAAAAAAACCAATGACATCATCCATTTGCATAATATATGGGATAATTCTTCCCATTGACTTTCACATTTTTCAAGATGGTTATTGCCGGTTATTGCACCATCCCAATGACATCATCCATTTGCTAACTACAATGTGGGGCCCCATGAATACTATAGTTATTTGCATACCATAAACCAGAGTTAACCATAGTGAAACTGGAGTTATGTGGGCCCCAACTGAACGCGACCTCGACTGGGGGCCCCACATTGTAGATATAGGGAATCGATGCTTAATCATGATGTTTTCATACAGCCCTGTATGCCTCCTTGATCATCCCAGCCCCAATCATGATGTTTTCATACGCCCCAAAAATCCCAATAACATCATCCATTTGCATAAGAATCAAAATATATGGGATAATTCTTCCCATTGACTTCCACATTTTTCAAGATGGTTAACCACCAACCAGTGATCCATTTGCTAACTACAATGTGGGGCCCCATGAATACTATAGTTATTTGCGTACCATAAACCATAGTTAACCATAGTGAAACTGGAGTTATGTGGGCCCCAACTGAACGCGACCTCGACTGGGGGCCCGAGGCCTCGAGGTGGCGTCCCTGGCGACCTGCACGGGCCAAGCGGCGGCACAGAAAGCGGCAGAGCAGTTGGAGGAGCTGCGGAGCGTTGCGGAGCGTTGCGGAGCTGGGCCTGTTTCGGGGTCGGAAACATGGTGGATTTTCCTGGTAAAACCATGGGAAAATACTATGGAACAAAAACAACTATATGGGAAAAAAACTATATGGGAAAAGCATATAGAACAATGATGATTTCCATAAGATATGAGAAAAACAAAGGAAACATCGTGATTTTTTCTGGGATTGAAATGGATTTAAGCATTTAACGACCGGAGTTCACCAAGAATCCAAGAATCAGGTGCTTTCATGGGTTCAAAAACCTCTCCAGAGATGGGGTTGGGATTTGCCCAGAATTTTGATGATTCCCTAGTGCTCCTACCCTCAATCCGAAGGTGTAAACAGACACCAAAAAACCACTCCATCCATACAGTTTCAGTCTCGGCGTTTGGAGCTGTTAGGGAGTCAATGAGATTCAACATTCAAGCGTCGCCCATTTGAAACAGTGGTTTCACTATCAAAAATGGTTGGACAAATTGTTAAGCCAACGTGAAATGAGAAGGAATATTTGGCCATATTTAGCCAATATATGATATAATTAAATATTCCATATTGGCTCCCAAATTGAACAGATTGAATGCTAAACCAGGGTTTCGTTTTGGGTGGTATGTAAGATTAGGGGAATGGTTTCCGGGAATGAGTACCTTGATGGAAAAAATGGAAACGGGCAAGAATCAGCAAAAATGGATCACCATACGTCAACCTGCCAAGAATGAGGAATGGAATTAAAACTATCAATTTTGCTTGAACATGAAAGACTTCACCAAAACTTGAGGATTTAATGTCATATCCAACCGGCAGACATCGGAAATTAATTCTGAAAATGTTGGTTGGAGTCGGTCTGTGTTTTTGTTTCTATGTTTGTTGATTTTGAGCCACGTTAATGGAAATGATCTTCAATCCCCAGAAGTATTTGTTTTACGGTGAGATATCTGAGGTCAGCCATGTCCAAGCAAGGAAAAACTAAGGTACCAGGGCCATAGTCACTTATCCAAGCGGATATCAGGGGATATCATGGGATATCACTAAATCCCCAAACGCACCCCCTGCTGATGCTGATGAGACAAGTCACCATTTGTAGATGATTTTTCAATATGTTACCATGCTTGGCCCATATGAAAACCATCATTAGCTGGTGCTTTTCTACCAGCTCGTCATGTTTCATGACCTCTTTTTTTTTCAGAGAGGAGATGCATCAACGGCTCTTGAGACGCGGAATGGAAGAAGGTGCATGGTTGGGCGGTGGATATTTTGATGGCTTTTTTTTTATGGTTGGCTAAGGGGACAGACCTTTCATGCAAAAAAACAATCGAAAAAAATGGGCTAAGGGGTTACTGTTTGCCATGTGTTCCATTGAATAAAACGAGGTCCTACTGTAAGACAATTTCTGTGAAGGGCTAAGGGTAGCCATGATTGGGGAATGGACCCTATCTCAGGAATCAGAGTTTCAATGTGTTGCCTTGCTTGACACTGCTAATCCGTCAATGGGTATGTGTGAAGATTTAAGAACCATAAACCATAAATATGGCTAAATATGATCCTTTTCCACTGTTGGCCATCCAATTTGTGCGATTAGCCAGTCTTGACATGAGGCTTTGCCAAAGAAGAAGGGTATACCACAGAATTGCCATTTGGGGATTTCTTAACATGGGGGATCCTCAAGTGGCCCTAGGTTTCAATAGTAAGTCATGGTCAAATGACTTGGATGATTTGGGGCTACCCTACAATGGGCCCCCCCCCAGTTATAAGTTGGTTTATAAACCCCATTAACTATAGTTATTTGCGTACCATAAACCATAGTGAAATTGGAGTTATGTGCACCAACTTAGCTATCAACTGGGGGCCCCACATTGTAGATATAGGGAATCGATGCTTAATCATGATGTTTTCATACAGCCCTGTATGCCTCCGTGATCATCCCAGCCCTTATCAGGTGTTGATGCGGAGGGGCCAAAAAATGTTTCCAAGCTGCGCCCTGGGGAAGTGCCGGAGGAAAAGAAAATCCTGCGAAATTGTTGGGCACTTCAAATTCAATACTTAGATGGGCCATGGAGTTAGTTAACTAGTTAGTAAATGGATTGTAATTGGGATATAGAGGTTATATCCCCAATTACTAACCAATTAGTTAATCCCATGGCCCATCTAAGTAGGCTCAATAGGCTGTTCACAATTTCAAGACAAACTGATGTGTTAGCCACGGATACCATACCACCACGTCTTCTGGTATGTGTTGCCACGTTGCGAACCCAGCATGACAGGCAGGAGGGCTCATCCGTGTTCCCTTCACCAATTCCAGAAACATGCCATGGTGAATTAAGACAGGTGACAATGTTTCACGGTTGTCCCTGGGGTGTCCACATCACATGGTCATTCAGTGTTTACCACCATATGGTCGCAGCAAGGAGTTACAAGGATCAGCTGATGTTTCTTGAGTGATTCCACGGATTTGACAATATCAATCGAACATCAAACTCCGTGTAGGCTGTGGACATCAATTTTCTTGACATGTTAACCTTCAGCTATTGCATTGCCATCTGCAAAATCCTGGTATTGGTGGATTGCCCATGTCTCTTTCTGACCCGGAACTCCACTTTGGGTCTGATCCTCAACCTATCTTCAGTTGTTGATAAACTCCGGCGACATGTCCTTATTTTTCCTAGGTTGGTACCGTTGTGGCCCAACTAACAATTATAAATGGGATGAAATAATTCCTGTAACTGAGATTATATATTATATATGCCATGAAAATCCCACAAAAATAACTGTTAGTTGGGCCATCACTGTAGAATCTCCCCTTGTTCAACGATGGAATCTTCGCGATCCGCGAGCTGGCTCGAGCTTGATCGAGTGACAACAAGCCATCGGCGGGTGGTGGGCCTTTGAACATAGATGGAAAGCAAGATATAAGCAAGATAGCTAAGTTGAGATATGAGTGGCTTAACTATGGTTTATGGATGTTTATGGCAGATAAATACATATGATTTAATACCATTTCTAAATGTGGGTAGTTTACCGTGTCATAAACCACCCATTTTCCTGGGAATGGTTATTATACCATCTATAAAAATCACTCTGGGATGGTGACTCTGATGGTTTTACATTACTGTTAAGTATATAGTGAGAAGGAGTCAGGTCCATGTCTCATTAGGAAGATGTGAGTCATTGTTTCGGGCACCCTATGCTATTGGTCATGTTTAACACTCGAAGTCAAAAGTCGGGCTCTTCATACAGTCTGAACATAGGGTGCCTCAACATTTGGTGTCTATGTATATATATATGTAATCACCATTTTCCCATTCAGCCATAAATTACTTTACTTCGTGTGATCCCCACCATGACATTTATACATTTTCTTACTGGCAAATCTTCTGGCATTCTATCTGACATATCTTCTGGCATTCTATCTGGC
>Ga0126342_10002952_pt1 | contig 27442 bp, 29 predicted proteins | sample Cyp1metagenome_FD_92528 | JGI IMG/M metagenome (GOLD analysis project Ga0126342, IMG submission 92528) | Coral microbial communities from Lord Howe Island, Old Settlement Bay, Australia - Cyphastrea 1 metagenome | ecosystem: Host-associated > Invertebrates > Cnidaria > Coral ... | reverse complement strand
GCATGTTTTATGTACATAGGCGTAATTCGAGCAGCAGAAGGATTTAATTCAAAGTTCCCACTCTCGTGCCTACGGTTCGAAGATGCCGTAGGCATGGGGGGTGCGAAAGGGAACCAGGTAATATAGCCACTGTACATGCTGAGCATGTAAACAATTATGCATGGACTGCCAATCACTTGGCTCAAGTCATGCGCGAGGACAAAAAAAGACCGTTCTCCGAACGCCATGCAGTGACGTTGCCCTGCACTACCAGCATAACCGGTACTACAATCAAAAGGGATAATCCAGAACAAGGATCAAATTGTTCACATATATATTATATATAGTATATATATATATATATATATCGCTGGCTGAGCACCGAATCCTTGTACAGTTCATTTCATTGGCCGCACCGATCCTATGTGCCAGTAGCAAAAAAATACACAACATCTACAATCTCATGCTAAATATCAGGATTTGCTACACTGCATCAACATGGCGACCATGGAGTCTCCCCAATTTTAATGACAAAACCAGAAGGTTCAGATGGGAAGATCTGGGCTGCTAAATGGTCGAATCGAGACCTTACGGAATTGTCACCATTGTCATTATAGTGATTATAGAATCACATTCACCAGGGTAATAACCACCATGATTATAATCAGATTCATCACTAATAAGCGTTACAACCACCATGATCACCACGGTCATAATATCCACCGTTGATCCGCCGTTTTTTCACAGAGGAGCCGAGGCAGAGGTCGTGGCGAGAGGGAAGCTTGGCATCTTGTAGAGGTATCACAAAACACAAGGCTCTCATGTCAACCCTTGCTTCTACATACCCAGCAGTTTGGCGTACACCCACAAACCCACAAGTTCTACTTTTTTCCTGGTTCTCCCCAGTTTTTGATATCGTTTGCTATTGTTCTATCACATTTAACATTGGTTGGATTTATCCAAAAAATAGTGTACCGCATTTTACCCACATGTTTGCCATTGACAATCCGCATTCTTGCTGGATTTCGACGGGATTTTCTAAGTGGATTCTCTCCCCAGTGGGCCCAGGACACCCGTGGCCATGGCGGCCATGGCGGCCATGGCGGCCATGGCGGCCATGGCCGAGACCGGGGCGACCGGGGCGACCGGGGAGCTGACCGCGGAGCTGATCGCGGCGATCGGGATGGAGGCAGCTCCACCTGACGTTTTTTTAGTGACATGTGGCTCTGTAAATGGGTTACCTCAAAAAGGATTTAAGATATTGATAGTTACAATGTGATGGAATTGTGATTAATAATGATTTGAAAAGCTATTGACACTCTAGTTGCAGATGGATTTTTGATTGAACTGTAGTCGTGATCTACAAAAACAAAGCTATTACTTGCCATTATGGATGGGATTAGTCTTCTTACAAGTTGTGAAATAGATGGGAATAGTTCATAGTTATAAGCATTGGTGTGGTAATCAGTAATATCATTCCAATCATTTTGAATAATTGCTAAGAACCATGAACTAATGATGGGATGATTACTAACTACTATAATGGTTCAATAATTCTGCTTATCATCATGATTATCCAAATGTTGAGTGTGGAACCAGTTGCTGGTTGCTGAGTTCCCATCAGGCGAGAAGGGCAGATAGCAACTCGAAGCAGCTCGGCCTCCGGAAAGATATATGCGGCTAGGGTGTGGTTGATGTACCCTCTGGTTATGTCAAAATAGCTATTGAAAATGGCCATAGAAATAGTGGATTTACCCATTAAAAATGGAGATTTTCCATAGCTATGTTAAATTACCAGAGGGTATAGGTTCATTTATTCATAGGTTGATAGGCTCCGGATGAGATGATTCAGATATTTTGTCCATCTTTTTTTGCATCACTGGATCTTATTTGGGGTGAGTGTTCTTCTTTTGATCCATTGGTCCTTGTGGCCTCTTAGCAAAGCTCTGGAAATTGGTGGCTATTGTCTTTCCAGCTTTTTTCAGAAGTGGATTTCAGTGCCATGTCTGGGCCACATTAGTTGACCAGATAGAACACCATTTTCCCTGGTTGGTGGTTTGGAACATTTTTTTTTTCCATTGGGAATGTCATCATCCCAACTGGCGAAGTCACTCCACATCTCGGAGTTTCTCCCAAGGTCTGGACGTGAACCTCGCCGTGCGCCAATGAGGAAAGAAAAAAAGACATGATGTGAGTGCATCACAGTTGAGCCATCCTGAGCCATTCTGAGTCATCTGACATTTTTGTGCTTTGATAACTCTGAAAAACCAATCCTCTTGTGATCAGTGTGGTGCCCATCCCATTCTTGTTCCTTTTCTCCATGTGTTGGTCGTTTTATTTTCATTCTCCGGGTTATCTATTCAGGCTGTTCACCCGTCAATTTCCGTGTTGATCTCCCCCTTTCGGTTGGTTGAATCAGTTGAATCAGTTGAATCAGTTGAATATCTCGGTTTTCTGTTGGTTTTCTCCGCGTTTTCTGTCGATGATCATAGCCCCTTTCGTTGTTTAGATCGCCATGTCAGACCTGTCAGGTGGGTACCTACTCACTGGGCAGCGCTCAGTGTCACATCCAGGGCCAAACCATTGGTGCTGCTCCCAGTTGGCGAAGAGGTGAAAGATGGGTCGGATGAGACCGGCCATACATGTAACATGTATGTAGAATCTATGTATATGATATATGTATCTACAACATATATGATATATGTATCTATGTAAGTATGGATATATAGATATACATATATAATCATATATACATAAGTGGTTAGTCAACTTTTGATGGGTATGCCTTGAATTGAGGTATATGACCTCCATCTATGGCAATTTCAAGGCAAACATGATTTGATGAGAAACCATTGTTTGTTTTAGGGTCTCAGACAAACCCAAATGGCTACTAGAAATCGATGGGGACAATTATATGGTTTTCAAGAACCATGTTTTTTGGGTACCTAATCTTTTGCTGTTGGTGGGTTTGATGGTCTTCGACGAGTCTTCGATGTGGTTCCGCTTTTCAATCTATCTGCGATTGGAATTCATTCCCAAGCAAATCACTATGGTGGGGTATATGTGATCGGATATATCAAATGATGAGACATATTTCCCGCATCCAAAGCCGCATGAATCTTGACATCTACATGGGTTTGTCTGAAAAGTCGGGTCCTCCAAAATCCACGAGTTTCTCATCATTCTTCCTCTTGAAATGGCCACTTATGAGAGATATCCCCATTTTCAGACACACCAACATATCTTTTGGTTGTCAATATCCCAATAACTCCCCAATATGTCCCCGTTGTCTCCCATTTTAATGGCATCCATTGACATCCTTATCTCCTTATCTAAGGTGGTGGCAACGAGACCATCACCTTGTCTCAATGCGCACTGCAGCGTGGCGTCTCTTACAAGGTGACAGTAACAGATGGTGACTGAAGGATCATAGATCCAGTGGAATGGAACATTGTTGAGAAGCGCCCAATTTTTGATGATCATGATTTTCCCAACTCATTATCACATGGTTCATCCCCGATGTTACTTCCAGATTCAAAAAACCTGACACGGTTCGCACTTGGCGGAGTCCCTTTGACTGGGTGAATTTGACCTGTGACAGGCGTTTGCCTATGTGGAAGGCCTGAACTCCACTTATGTTGCGACCTCGGTGACCATCGGAGGCTTAGTTTCTGACCTGGGACAAGATGCAGGGGATTATTGTTGATGATGATGGTGGTGGTGGTGGTGGTTGTGGCGGCGGTGGTGGTGGTGGTGTTTGACGTTTTCATTCTCTATTTCGATTTTGGGACTTGAAGACTCATCAAGAAATGCGCGAAAGGGTCCTGTGTGCTGAGACTGATGGCGAAGCCTCACGACCAGTGTCAGTGGTGGTCGGCGCCCCAGATTCTGCAGCCATCATGTGGTTGGGGATACCTAAGACGACCATAGGAATGGTCATACCTTCAAGAATTGCCCATATAAAAGGAGCAAAAATCATCCTCTGTTCATGTTAAACACCCCAATTCATCCCAATTGATGGTCCTAGTCATGGTTTCATCAGAAAACTCCATGGTTTCAGGTTCCAGCGACCTCCATGCAGTTCCAGTCCCTTCCTATGCTGGTGGCCACCTCGGTAGCTTTGGGTGTGGAAAAACCTGGCAAAAGGCGAAAGCTTGGGGAAAAAGTTTGGGAAAATGATGACATGAAACGTTTTGAAGCAGAAATTCCGAGAAAACCATGTCTTGTCAGAGAACAGTTACTGGATTCCATTGATGACACAGATATTTTTGTCCTCAGCTCAGCGTGCTTTTTTCAGGATTTAGATGGTGATCATCCAGATCCAGCCATACCTACCAAACTTGTGATGGAAATGAACATAGTATGGTTGATAAGTGAATAGATTCTATTAGATAGGTCCCACTAAGTTTTCTATCATACAATTCTTATTCTTGATTGAGGAGTATGATTCCATTCCCTCATGATAGGTTTCATTGAAACTCCAACTTCTATCATACATTCACTGATTGCTAGATTGATTGGCTGATACTATCAATAAGGGTTGATAACATACTATCACTTCACAGGTTGATAGTACGTTATCAACCCTTATTGATAGTATCTTATGATACCATCTGGTAAACTGTCCCATAACTATGGAAAACCCACCCATTTTCAATGGGTAAATCCACTATTTCGACTGGGTCATTTTCTCCAATCTTCGGAGCCGAGCCAACAGCCAGGTCAAGACGGTGTTGACGGATGAGATCTCCTTCACCTTCACTCCTGAGGCGAGAAGCGCCAAACGCCTTGGACGATGATTTGCAGTGGAAAACTGATGTTGTTTCGATATTGCTGTTGTTGTTGTTGTTGATGATGATGATGATTATGTTTACTATTATCATCATGGTATCCTTATGATTGAATATGATTGTCATTGTTGTCACTATATATATATATATCATTACATATAGAGATAATCGACCATATAAACAATGACGGCCATGATATTGACGTTTCATCTATCTTTTTTTTTGTATTTATACGTATAATATTTAAATATATATATATATACATATACACATATACATATAATCCATACATACATATATATATATATATGTATACATACATACATATATACACATATCATATATATACACATCATATATATATACACACATGATTTTATCCACTCGTATTGTCATCAGTATCACTGATGATGCTGGTCAGTGCTGCCATTGCTACCATTGCAGGCGACAGACCAAGGTGCCCTTGCAACCATTCCGGGCAATCTCTACACCATGGTCTTGCCAGCTGGGTTTGTTCCCGACAGCCCATGGGCTTTGGGACTTTGGGACTTTGGGATTGGAATGCCTGGAGAAAAGGAGATTCCAACTACAAACTTTGAGATTTTATGGATATCTGATGCTCTATCCCAAGAGTTTTAGCAAATCCAGGGGTTTGCCCATGGTTTCTTTCAATGTTTTTGCAGTCCTTTTCTGCTCCAAACATCCAGCCGCCCATGGCAGGTGGTGACCGAATTGCAAGCGCCACTTCTGACCAGGAGCTCGGTGAGGACCATGACAGGTGCCTTGGGTGGTGCCATGCTCAGTGTAGAGTTGCCAACTGTGGTTTCAACAAGTCATATGTCTTCCATCATTTGTAGATATTTTGTAGATATTTATTGTAGGCTTATTATTGCCATTGTGTTTTGGTGGTTTCATTTTTTTTTTTGTGTGTTTGTTTGCATCCCTTCTTGAAACGGTGATCATCGATGACTGTCGGTTCTGTTTACCTCGGCGCGTCCGAGGTGCGAATTGCCAGGTGAACGGGCAGAGCACGGTGGGAGGAAACCCGGTGCAGACTCTGAGTCAGGCCTTTTGGGCCGCGGGGGGGTTCCCATCCAGTTGGATAAGGAGGGGATACCTAGGGCCTAGGGATACCCTGAGATCCTCTAGAGATGATTCTGTTTTCTGATGGGATTGAGAATGATGATTGGGGTATTGTCATGTTTTTGGACAAGCCCATGGCACTGTTTAAGGTGCCAGTGTCTTTGGAGACAAGCCCTTGCATTTTGAACCAGCGAGATCCTTGGGACTTGAAGAAATCTTGATTTGAAGTCAGGAAGGTATCGAGTTGAAAGGTGCCAAGACGATTCAAAAACAGGACAACCAACTCAGGTGGTCACCGCCTGAAAGAGAGATCTTCCAACAACTCCCATGTCGCTTCTCCAGTAACCAGAATGGGAACATCTATCCATCAAGATTGGCGGAGCATTTCCATTGCCATTTTGGGTTGCCAAGGGGTCAACCACATGTATACTTGGTTGAATCATAGAGATGTTGTTGGTGAAAAGAAACCGTTTGATCATTTTTGATCATCAACAACATCTATATCCCAGGGATCAAACCTTTTTTTTCACCAACAACAAGAAAATCTATTGTTGGCGGAAATATCCTTTGGAGCCCCACCTTCTCATCAACTTCTCGCCAGGTGCCCGTGACTTTGACAGATTGCCAACTGAGACATGGCACCAACTACCAGCTGGTCACCTACATCGAGGATGGGGCATGGCGGGTGTGGCTGGGTTGGTCCAGGCGTTGAAGAAAGCCTCCCATGGCTTTTTATATGGTACCCTTGGGTGATCATGGTTCAATGGAACATCTCTATACTGTTCGTTGATGTTCCCATTGACACCTCCATTTCGGGAACTTCACAGCCATGTTTGGTGACACCGGAGGGTACCTGAATCTTCCAATGTTTGCAAAATCACCTTTTTTTGGACAATCTGTGCATTTCGTAATCCATAAGTTATGGGTTTCTTAAATTTTCTTAACCCTCGGGGCACCCCGAGGTTCGTTTTTTTTTTGGTCCGTGGCAAGGACACCAACGCACGCTCCGATGGCACCCTCTACTTCGTTTCCATCAAGACACCAGCCGGCACCTCGAATGGCTTCACGGACTTCCCCATCATGGTGGGCAACACCACTGCGACCTGGCCGGAAAAAAAAGGGTGAGGGATCCCCCAAGTCTGCATAGGTTGAAATACTATAAGTCATGGTCTAATGACTTGGATGATTTGGGGTTACATCCAATTTAGGAAACCCCGATATGCAAAAAAGGATAAAGACATGCAGACTATCATTTCCCGAACCATCCGCTTTCCATGGTTTTCCCGCACCTATGATTATTATTTTTTGGATATGAGTGATATGAGTGCCATATGAGTATGTCTGAGAATGGGGGATAGCCCAAAATTGCAATTTTGATGGGAAAACAATCAAAGGTACAACATTTTCAGATACACCCATATGTTCTTTAAAGGAAAATCAAGGCCCCAGGCCTGAACTCCACAAATCCCAAGGAGAACAACGTCTCGTTGCAGTTCACCGCCTCCCAAACGACTGGAAGTGCCTGGATCATCGTGCTACCCTCTGGAGACGTCAGTGGGGGCAGCCCAGGGGTCGGCGATGTCTCGTTTTTGATGGCGTATTGGGGGAACATTTTGGGAATATTTTCTTGGGGCCACTATCAGTCACTATCATTCAATGAGAACGGCCGAAAAAAACAACACAGACTAAACAACACTGGACTCGGGAGGTTTTTGTGTACCCAATATACGCCCCAGAAATCCTTCAATATTTTAAGCCTGTTTCCTTGGACATTTATGGAGCTTTAGAGGATGCCATGCCGTGTTACTGAGGTACCGCCACAGCCACCTCAGTTATGAGCAGCCCTCAGCATTCAACAAGTTCATCAAACATGAAAAGCTGCAGTTCGAGATTTTTTGTGTTTGGAGATCTCGTAGGTGGTTTCATTGGCGTGTCCTGCGAGTTATTTGCTTCTCAGAAATTACTGTACCTTCCGTTCCGAGGGCCGGAACTGGTGCCATGGGTGGCACCCTCTGTCAGTTGCAGATGACCATTGACAACTCTCAGCACCTTTGCTGAAACGGGTTTATGCAGATCCAAACTGACAAGTTGAAAGGTGAGCATAATTGATTATATAATTGATGATTTGGGAATTTTTTAGGGAATGGGTTGAGAGGTTGAGACTGACTACCAATCAGCCTGCACTGTTTTTCGAAGTCAGCAGAGTAGGATTGGGGTGTTCAGGTCGATAGTTTGTTCACCACCGAAGCTTGGACCTACACTCCCAATTATCACCCAATGATCCATTTCATCACATTCGTAATGTCATCATCCCAGCAACCCCCAGCAACCCATCCAGCAACCCTACCCCGTGCCGAGGACATCGCCGGATGCCTCAAGGGAGAAGATATCTTTTGGTGGTTTGTTGATAGTTGGTGGGGCAGTTCTTTGATGGAATATATCGAATTATATCTAATTTTAATGATTTGGAACTTCTGAATGGTCGGTTTTGGCTGGTGTCTGTTGTAGAACCTCGAGTTCTAAGATGCTGCAATCAACAATCTGGATGGAACATGGCCGACATGGCCCATTTAGAACTGGGGATTTCCCATGTTTGATCACACTGGGTGAATCCAGGCTGAAACGACGCTGGGACGCTAGGATGGTGGTGTCAATGGGCAATATCTCCCATAGTGAGTCATCTCACTAAAGATGAATGGAAGCTTGAAATAGTGGCTGCAGCCACTTAGGGTATCGCCATTTCTGTCCGATCAATCCCAGATTCTTCTTATTGTTTCACGTTGGTAAGATCGCTCTTTTGTTCAAGAACATTTCAGTTTCTGTCGCTTCAACTTTACTCTCAATTTAGTCACACCATCACACCACCCCAAAGCAACACGTTTCAATCTCCACTTGGTCAAAAAACATCACATCATCCATACCTGGTTGGTGGTTTGGAACATGGCTTTTATTTTTCCATATATTGGGAATGTCATCATCCCAACTGACGAAGTCATATTTTTCAGAGGGGTAGGTCAACCACCAACCAGATTATTATTAGCCATCATTAACCATATGCCATGTAATATCCATATATATATACATATATTAACATATATTAACCATTATTAACAGTATATAGCCATCATTAACCATATATTTATTAACCCATATAATATCCATTAGTTATATTTATTGAGCCATATTAACCATTATTAGTTATATTTATCCATATAATATCCATATATTTATTTCATTAGAAATTCTTTGATCACCCCCTGCTTTGGGCCGCAATCGTCCAGGGTGGACCTGGATGATTGCGGGTTGGCCTTCTCCACCGACTATGCGGTGATGGCCGCTTTGATGACCACGTAGCGGTTGTGGCAAAGACGGGGAACCTCATGACCATTTAGAATCACATGTGATTACAGATTTATGATGGAAAGGTTGTGATTGTAACATTTATGGTACATGATGTAAATGTGGGATGTTTAAGAATCAAACAAGAATACACCTCCATTATGAAGTGGTGACATAGTCACGTTGAGCCAGTTTTTTTCTAAACCCCTGGTTCAGTAATAAAAGGGTAGTAACTTTGATAGTAATGCTTAAAGCACAGTTTTGGGAACCCCGTAGTAATCTGGAGGTTTAGACAATTTACGCGGGGTTGACATGAATGGACGTCCCGGGATATCCCGGGACATCCCCCATTGTAACATGTTCCACCATCCAAATCCACTGATGAATGGTGCTGTTCTCTCTTGGGCGGTGCAGGTGATGTGTCCAATCACAGATTATGACAGCCAATCCCTGTGTGGCTTTGTAAAAAATAAAATAGGTCATACGAGTCATATCCCTCAAGGGTGGTATTTTCATTGCAACAACTTATGGCAATGTTCATTAAAACAACATATTGGGACAATGATTGGGACATCCCAACAACTTGGGCAATGCCATATTTTTACAACATATGGCTATGAGTCAAAACCCTGGTACAACATAGGTACCCCAAAATTGCTGGGTTAATGGATGGTTATTCCCCTAAATATGGTAATAATAGGTTTTGAGCCATCCCCATATCTTCCGCTTCTGGAAATTCACCATCTCTGAGGTTCCCCAAAAAGGTGAACGCTGTTGCAACTCCCCTCAGCACCCCAAGGTCTACGTGGCGGATGTTGGAAAGCATGACGATGGTGCCCTACCAGGGAGCCTACCAGGGAGAAGTTTATTTCTCTTTCAGATATATGTGGTGGTTTGCATAAATGGTGGTACCCCAAAATAGATGGTTTCCAATGGAAAATCCCAATCTAAAATGGATGATTTGGGGGTAGCCCCCATTTTAGGACACCGCCATATGTTGTTCATGGTTGTTCCTGCAGGGTTTGGGGCTCAAAGGTGACCAAACGGCTTTGAAAGGCACCGTACGTGTTGTGCCTCCAGCTCCTCCAGGTCTTTTTCACAGTTCTGTTTGCTCAAGGAACACTGTGACACTAATCATTCTACATGTGCCCTGAACGTCAGGATCAGCCAGTGTTCCAGTAACTCGGAAGTTTTTCTCGAAAAGTAGATTTTGTCGGCCGAAAAGTAGACAGTTGTGCACGTAACTTATTCAGACTTTGACACATTCGCAGCACACTTCTCAACTGGGGATGCCCCCTGAGAAACTCCACCCTGGTGTCGGCAGTGTCGGTGTTGGAGATGCCTGATGCCTACCATCCACCTGGACGACGAGGACGCCAACATGGCAATGGAAAATGGAAACTCTCTCATTTATAGATGGCTTCAATTGTTTCCCTATACTTAACTGCCCATTTATTTTATTTATTGGGGATTGATTTTCTATGGCCACTTTGATTACATCGATTTGGAAAAAACATATGGTTTTGCTGAGAATATTCTCCATAAACATTGGATTTTCCATATGCTATAGCTGGAAAATCCGCCAGCAGTACCCGATGATTTTCCGAAAGCTCCTAAGGGTTAGGCCATGGCCCGCAGGATGAAACCACTCTAGATGTGGGATGGCTGGTGCGCATTATCGGCTTAGAGAAGGCGACAGAGCTGAACGGACAAGTTGGCAGCGTGAAGAGATTTGTGATCGAGAGGCAGCGATACTTTTTCTGGATTGGCCATGCAGTGCAGATGGCAGGCGGTCAATTTTTTGGCCATCGTGTTTTGCTGGATGGCTTAGATTTTGGGGATGTTAAACCATGTTAAAGCCAGATCAGACATTGTAGCCACCTTCCATAGCCAGATCTTTGTAGCGGTTGTCAATCCAAAGCCAGAAAAATGTGCTCCAACAAATTGACACAACGTGCTCTAAGGATATGAGGTGGAGCTATTGAACACTGAAGACATCAAGTTGATCCAAGCGCGAAATCTGGAGCAGTTGCCTATCTTGGAGGAAGAGGGTGCCGACGAATGGATGTATCATGGTATCGCCCTCTTACTCCAACTTGAGACCCCCAAAGGAAAGACTAAAGTCTCAACTTACTCGAATAACCATACATGAATTTTCATATAACGCGTAAATGTGTGTCTTTATACATATGATATCATATGATACGTATTTAATTGTATTTATACATATGATATACGCACTACTTAGATCTTACCAATACCATCCCACAGTATCATTTTTGGGTTGACTTTCCTTTGCAGTAAAGTTGGTTCACAACGAGGTCAACTATGATTTATGGATGTTTATGGTAGATTAATATCGGCGTAATCAATGGGGTAACCATAAACCAACACGTTCGTTTAATCCCCAAACAGATGCCGAAACATGCTGACATTTCCCACGATTTGAGGATTGGATTTGACGAACTTCTATATCTTTGTTGGGCTTACGAATTAATTGAATGTAAAAAGATAGAAGATGATAGAAGTTCGTGTTTCCAGGATACTAGAGATGATGTTGACCTCATATGTCCAGGTTGAAATCAACTTTTCTCATCTCAGAAATTTGCTACAGAAATTTTCCCTGCAGGAAGTCGGCATTTGGTGCAAACTGCTGGAACAGTCCAACGGCAACGCTTCGGAACCTCTGGTCCTACGACAACTGGAACGACTCGAGGAGATCAACATGACGGTGGAGCTGCTGGTGCAAACCAAGGTAGCGGCTCAGAATTAGATTGCCTGGGGATGATAATCCACATAGATATACAATGAGTTACTACATGTATATATCTGATATATCTATATAATTTTATACAATATACACATAATTGTCTATAAGCCATGAAAAACTATGTATCTATATACTAATATGGGATGATAGGATACAATCATTAGTCGCTAACTATACCAATGATACGACAATGTATAAACGGGTTTTCCCGTTTATTTTTCTTTCAACCAATACATTCAAACAAGAAAGCATAATCGCTTTTTAATGATTGTTTAATCAATATTTGGATAAGGAATCACCTGTCTCGAGTTTAGCAATGTTGATCATCGGTTAACCACTATAGATTCATAGTTGTTGGCAGTGCATCATCAACCGTGAGACTGTCCCCTGAAACATGGAACGCCAAAAGATGTAGCCTCTGGAGACAAAAATTACCAGAGGCTACATCTGCTTATGTCAAATTAGTTGGTTGCACAAATCCCATCTTTGTATTGGTTTAGACCAAACTGTTGGTCCATCTGTTCTTTTTCCCTGGTTCAAACACACTTTTCTTGCCGCTCAAAGACCTTTTTTTTGGATGCTTCCCCCCAGTTTGACATCATCATCCCCATCGTTCCCATGGTTCAACATGTCCAGGTGGGTAAGGCCATGAACGAGTTTGCCAAGCGTGTGAGCAACGACAAGCCCACTGCGGCGAACAAAGCCAGACAGCTCGTGGCCAAATGGAAGGTGGACACTTGGAGCGAAGTTCGTGGCAGGTATTTGGGTTTTGTCACCAGAGGGGTAGAATGGGGGATATAGAGGGGATCTATGTATATAATACACATACATATATACTGTATATGTATCATTATATATATGTAGATTCATGTAGAGTATATAATTAATCCCCCAAAAATGTCGAAAAAGTCGCTCATCACTATTTTAGGAGTGGATTTGACCAACCTTTATCTTTCTGGGGGTTGCGAATGTAATACTAGTAACCTCCAGAAAAGATGCTGAAAACAACCATCATAAGCATGGGACAATTGTCGAGGTCAACCCTTGGGATGGCAATTGAAATCTTTCGCTACTAATGTTTTCCCATCAAATAGTACCCTCTGGTAATTTTTCACAAAGCTATTGAAAATGACCATTTATAGTGGATTTACCAATTGAAAATGGTGATTTCCCATAGTTTTTTGTATGTTTACCAGAGGGTAATTTTCCAAGTAGGGAATCCACCAAAATCCATTGGGAAGCCATCGGAGTGTCGAAAAAAACCATCCGAGGAATACAACCGATCCAAAGAAGACCGGAAGAATCAGGTCCTTGGGGTGGGATTGGATGGCTGATGGATAGTGGTGGAATGGGACATGTCTGTGTGGATTTTATTGCATATAACATACACATAAATTATATAAATATCTATATATTATGCACATTCTACATGCGCAGTAAAAAACGTATATATATATATATATATATACACACGTACTGTATATTGTATACTGGCAGTTTTGCAGTTCACCACCACCACCATCATCATCATCATCATAATCATCATAATCATCATCATGATCATGATCATGTATCTAAAAAGAAGTTGTGCTGCACTTATTGATGGAATTCAACAAAAGGTTGCGCTGGCTGGTGATATGGCGTCTCTCGGTAGGTTTTTTCATGTTTCTTCTGTAACATACCGTAATTAAAGAAACACTACACGTTTAGTTTGGCATGTTATCCCAAAACATCTTACCACAGTTTCGTTTACAAACCAGCTGGAGTCCCCTGCAACTTTCCATCAGGAGAAGGAGGCGGAAAAAGAAGCCGCCGCGGCCGAGGCGAAAGCGAAAGCCACAGTCAAAGTGCCACCCGAAGAACGCTGCCTTGCTAGGGATAGTTCCAAAGGTCAGTGCAAGAACCGCCGACACCAACCCAAATTTCTGTGCGGTTTGCACCAGCGCATCCTGGACCAAAATGGCCAGTTGGAACACGGCTGGATTTCTGAGAAACCCGAAGCCAAAGCCAACCCCTCTGGAGCAGCCAGGCCCAGTCCCAAGGCTGCAGCCAGTGCAAGTACCGCGGCATCTGTGGGGGCACATGGCGCCCATGGGGTGCATGGCCTGCGGTCGGATGTGGCCATCCGGATGCACAGCAATAAATCGGTGACTGATGTGAAGCCTATGGAAAGCCCGGAGGATGCTGTGAAACTGGTGGAATCCATGAGGAGTGTGCCACCTGAAGCCATCAGTTTTCGCTTGGGCCTCTTGGTGGCCTTAGATACCTCCCCACGACATTGCATGAACAGCTTTGTGAAGAATGGTGGGGTCGAGATCCTGTCCAAATGGTTGAGGAAGAGTGCGGAGGTCCGCTTTGCCTGCTTAATGGTGCTGCAAAAACTCCCCGTGACCTTCGCAGATTTGCAGAAAGCCGACATCCTTGCAACGGTGCAGGCCATCGAAAACCAAGACCAAGAGGAGGGGCACCGCACAAATGCCGCTGCTCTGATTGAGCGCTGGAAGGGAGCGGGCTTCCTCGAACCCCCCTCCAAGCGACGCCGAGTGGAGCCATCCACGGCGCCCCAAGCGCAGCAGGCGCCCCAGGCGCCCCAGGCGTCCCAGGCGTGGGTGACGGTGGTGGATGAGCCCGTGGTGGCACAGCCCAGGACCCCGCCATTGGAAACGCTGCCACCCGCGCGACCTGAAGAGATTCCAGACTCGCTACAAGCCTTGGATCCAAGGATTGCAAGGGTGCTGATGGACCGACCGGGACTTCATAGCTTCCTACAGAAGCTGGGTTTGAGGATTTTGAGGATGGGGCAATTTTTTTCTTGATGTTTTGATTTTGGGGGACATATGACATACTTTAATTCAAGTTTGATGGGTGTGGCAACAAGGAAGCATCCTGATGTGTTGCAGAATCTGAATGCAGATTCGCTCTCTTTCCTCCAGCGGAACTTGCGGAACGTGCAGAGAACCCGCCAGGAGGCACAGGAAACTCCTGAGGCTGCTGGAGTCACAGTCACAGTGTCAGGATTGGCTGAAAAAACCACAGAGCAAGATGTGGATCAACTGGTGAAAGACATCCAGCTGGAAGCCATGAAAGTGACCCTGCCTCGGGAGAGCCGTCGAAAACGTTCCTGTGGCACGGCCTTTGTGCTTCTGCCATCGCTGCAAGATGCCCAAAAAGTGGTAGAGAGACTCAATGGTGCACGTGCCTTTGGTGTTCAAGCCATTGAGTCATCCATTGAGTCTTTCGGATCCCCATTGGCCCCATTGGCCCATTGACCACATTTTGGTGGAACTGAGTCACCAAGTTTGCTCCAACCAATAAAAAAGACTGTCCATGATAGCCAATTGGTGACATTACCTCCTACCGAAGCCATGATTTTGTTGAAAGAAAAGGTATATATCATTTTATATCCTCAAAGTTGCGTCATAATCATCATTTTCCCATTCAAATTGCCATTTACATGGCTGTTATTACTACCAATGCAGCCAGTATTATCATTCCACAAATCATGGATATGATATACCAAATTTTCAGACACACCCAACTATCATACCATCTTCTTGACATAATGATCCATAATTTACATAATATATATATATATATGTATATGTATATATACATACATATATATATATATATATATTATATGTATAGATAGATGGATGGATGGATGGATCGATGGATTAGATTAGATTAGATTAGATTAGATTAGATAGAGAGAGAGAGAGAGATAAGAAGAGAGAGAGAGAGAGATAGAGAGATAGAGAGATAGATAGATAGATAGTTAGATAGATAGATAGATAGATAGTTAGATAGATAGATAGATAGTTAGATAGATAGATAGATAGTTAGATCGATAGATAGATAGATCGTTAGATAGATAGATAGATAAATAGATAGATAGATAAATAGATAGATAGATAGATAGTTAGATAGATAGATAGATAAATAGATAGATAGATAGATAGATAGATAAATAGATAGATAGATAGATAGATAAATAGATAGATAGATAGATAAATAGATAGATAGATAGATAGTTAGATAGATAGATAGATAAATAGATAGATAGATAGATAGATAAATAGATAGATAGATAGATAGATAAATAGATAGATAGATAGATAGATAGTTAGATAGATAGATAGATAGTTAGATAGATAGATAGATAGTTCGATAGATAGATAGATAGATAGTTAGATAGATAGATAGATAAATAAATAGATAGATAGATAGTTAGATAGATAGATAGATAAATAGATAGATAGATAGATAAATAGATAGATAGATAAATAGATAGATAAATAGATAGATAGATAGATAGATAGTTAGATAGATAGATAGATAGTTAGATAGATAGATAGATAGTTAGGTAGATAGATAGATAGTTAGATAGATAGATAGTTAGATAGATAGATAGATAGTTAGATAGATAGTTAGATAGATAGATAGATAGATAAATAGATAGATAAATAGATAGTTAGATAGATAGATAGATAGATAAATAGATAGATAGATAGATAGATAGATAGATAGATAAATAGATAGATAGATAGATAGATAAATAGATAGATAGATAGATAAATAGATAGATGGATAGATAGATAGATAGATAAATAGATAGATAGATAGATAGATAAATAGATAGATAGATATATAGATAGATAGAGATACCTTCCCATGATTTTGCTATCAGGTTTACACCAGAAGGACCTGACCGTAGAGCTCTTGGAAGATCGCGGCACGACGATGTCGACGTCCGGCGATCCGGGCGATCCGGGCGGTGTCGGCCGCCCGCGAGTGAAGTGGAAGGCCGATTCCGAGCTCTGGGAGGCCCGGGGCCCGGTCTGATGGATCTATGGATCCATGACAAATGGTGATTTTCCCATGATTTTCCCATCAAAAATGGGGATTTTCCCATGAAAAATGGCGATTTTCCCATGAAAAATGGTGATTTTCCATCGTTTTTTGGTATGTTTAACCATGTTGACCATGGAACCATTGAAGGTACCCTCTGGTAAACATACAAAACACTATGGACAGATCCACCATTTTTAATGGGAACATCAACTATTTCGACTGGGCCATTTTCAATAGCTATGTAAAAAAAATACCATTTAAGGTATCCATTTAAGGTTAATGATGGATCATTGGATCATGGGTTAATGATGGATCAATGGTTAATGGCGGATGATTGAGCAACTATTTGAAATCTGGCGTGAGCGATCCACTATCCAAAACCATCCCATTGACCCGATGGGTTGATGATTGTACTCAGGGGATACCGATACATTGGGGAAGATCAGACTCCAACTCCCTGTACCCAACCAGTAGCCATAGTTCGTTCACTTATTTTTTTGGGGATGAGCCGCTTTTGTGGGGGACACACTCAACCACCATGACTGGGGGCATCCCATCCACTTTTGGGGATGGTTGATGGCATGGGGTTTACCACATTATGATCAACCAGATTTGATGTTTTTTTGTGGGCGATTAAATATCGATTTCCCATGGGTAAATTCCACTAAGAATGGGGAAATACTTTATACTTTTTGGACCATCTCGCGCAATAAAGGTTGTTTTGTATAGTATAGTAGATTTTTATTAACAAATAAGTTTTGAAGATCTGTTAGATTATATTATTACCAGCCATTACCAGCCATTTGAATGGAAATTCAAAGATCTGGTAGACTTATGTGGGGCGATGAACACCGTGAACACCCAGAAATCCCAGCGATTTTGGTGCTGTTGGAAGGGCTGTTCGTGGAGGAAACTTCCCTTTCCATCATGGGGTTGTCAGTGGCCATGACTATGACTGAAATTTCTGCATCCCCAGAGGTGGAGAGTTCACTGCACATGTGTTTTTTTGTTTGGCTTGGCCAGCGATGACGTCCTAAAATCGGTGTTCCCTTGGTTTTTTGTTACTCAACTTCTGGATCCCCCTGATCTCATCCGCACAGGTCATCGTCTTCTCCCCCGAAGAAAGCGTTGCATGCCTGGGTCAGCGCATCAACAACCGTGACTTCCAACCGGCCGCGGCCGTTTCGAGTCAACCCAGCAGTTCACAGCAGATTCACCATTCACGGTTCCAGGCTGCTCGTCGGGCAGAAGAAATCATGGAATCTGAACAGGTCAGGAAGGCCCTGGCCGGGGCCGTGGAGGCTTGACAAAGCGCAGCGCAGCTGGAAAATACGGCCGCTGAGAGGAGGTGATGATTCAGAGTCAACATGTTATTCCGATTTTTCACAGAAAATGACGGGTTTTCCACATATTGTCATGTCGTTCTCAACAAACATGTAGCTCTAAACATCAGGAAGAATGAGGAAACATGGAGGTCTTGGACGTTTTCCGTAGGCAGCTACGCACAATCCAACCTGCCTACGGAAAATCCCCTTTTTTCTATCCACTCCAATGATTTTTCCAGAGAATCTTCCCATGATGTCCGAAGAGTCGGAATGACATTAATCTCACCCAAAAATTCCACATCGGGATTCCGCCCAAAAAAAGCCACTGGAACCACCTGGAATTTTCCGATTTTCCACAGGTTCCCTGGCTGCGAGCCCATTCCGAAGTCCGACCTCCAACATCTTGGTATCCACCCCATCCCTGGCTTCGGCGGTGACCATCGATGGCGGGGAAAGGGGCCATTGGACCTGGGATGAATTCATGGAGCCATGATCCCAAAAAATCAAGCTTTGTTCAGCTGTGGGTTGGGGGGAATGGGTCAAAATTATATAGAAGGCCCCAAGTCCTTGTTTTTATATGTTTTTACTCCTTCAATAGAACAAGTTTTTTTTTTAAAAAACATATTTTCCGTACTTTACTGACTTCACAAAACTTTCAGATCTGGGTCTTCCAAGAATGCTTCGAGGCACGACTTACCCATGCCCATGGCGTTGGGCATAAAGAAATACAAGGAGAAGCACCGATATCGTACATCTTCAGGGCCAACCATGTGAGTTTATCATCAAATCTCCGTTCTGCTGGCAGCTGGGTAAATTATAACGAGCTCACTGTCCTCCCTCACTGGAATGATGGTTAGTGTACGGAGACTTCTCTCACTATAGCCTTATTTTTACCATTTTGTCCAGATCTTTGTGCTTCGAGTGTTGCCCAATGTTGCCCAGCAGGCTTCACGGTGAATGTGGAGACCACCAAGAGTGGCAATGTCTGGGCCTACGTGGTGAGCGAGGCGGGAATGACTTGTTGATCCGCTGATGTCCGGTTCACGGAAGCAGAGGGGTATGGTTCATCCGGTTCATCAGATTTCACGAGAGACACGCTGAAAGTTCTCAAAAAAATGCTGAAGGTCAATGTGTAAACCTGCAAAATTGGCTTCAGTATATCCTTAAGAGTAATATCAAGAGTTTTTTTTATTATCAATTTGAGAATCTTTATAAATGATGGACAAAATTGTGTGCCAAAAAGTAGAGATTCCATATTTTTTTCCATCCATTTTTGAATCCCAGATCTCTGGATTTTCTCCAGGCCAATGCGGCCCTGGTCACTGTGGCTTGGAGAAAACCGATGGCTACAAAAGCCTCCGGTGATTTCGTAGGCATGTGGTGATTGATATAGATGAACAGAAATTTATGGATGATATGATGATATCATATCTATATGTTTTTATAATTTTGATAGATTATGTCCTATGGTAAACCACGCTTTTTCAAAGGTGAACCGTCGAACTAGATGTTCCATTTTCCATTGCAAACTGTCAAATGACCAGAGGGTAACAGTTTTTACAATAGTTTTTTTCAATATTTGAGGCGCTGAACACAACTATACTCAACTGATCATTTGCCGATAATCTCATTTCATTTCGCTTCAAAAACACCAGCCATCTGGGCTCCAGCCCCAAGGTTGCCACGGCCAAGTCGGGACAAATGTGGGCGTCGCGCTGGCCCAGTGGGGCGGTTTACCGAACATCCACAACTGATCTCATGTGATCTTTGTGAAAGTGAACAGACATTTTTTTTCGCTTGTCTTGAATATATTAGATATAATAGATATATTAGATATTGATATTGTCTACAATCATAATTGTTCATTTTTGCATATGACCATCATTGTGCCGTTGTTCTGGGTTCCGGTGATTTCTCAAGACATGTCCATCGTTGTGCCGACTTCAGTCCATGCGGCATCCGAGACCAGTGAGGTATGGAGCTTTGAGCTGCAGGAAACTGGGACAGGCCTCGGAGCCGAAAAAAGCTCCACGGAAAATGGGGATATAGCTGGATATACCCTCTGGTTATTTAACATAGCCATGGAGAATGGCCCATGGAAATAGATGGTTTACCTATTAAAAATGGGGATTTTCCATGGCTATGTTAAATAACCAGATGGTAACGGACATTTCATGGGGATATCATGGGATATACTTATTCCCACTTCATGGGAATCACTAGCTCTGGGGTCAAGCGTGGCTGGAAAATCAACGAAATGGAGGTTTAGTTCCAGCAAAATCATTGAACTTCCGGGATGTTTCAGCCACGTTTGATGACACCGGGGAGTCGTTTTTTGTTGGCCAATTCTGCAGATCATTCAGATGTCTTGATTTCGATAAATCCACATTTTCCTTCACTATTTGTTTGTTGTTTATACACAGAAGTAGCAATTGTTTTACGAATCAACACATGTGCCCCGGACAAAACTTGAATATGCATTGAATATCATTGAATGATGTGCACATATTGAGAGATCGTCATCAATCCATTTTCATAGGGATATGTTTCAGAATGGCGACATGACATGACCATAGGCCATCCATAGATCTATAGCAACTCACGTAACATGGCCCAACAGGCCATCACTGGCGGCACAGCTACGGTGTTGAGCTTCAGTGGCTGTGCCATGCCGAAGTCTCAAGGTTTGGCTGTTGTGGCTGTGCATCCGGATTTTTTTTTTGGGGTGTTTAATTGGTCCATGTGCAAAAAAGACTCTGGGGATTCAGCTAGGCAGCTAGTTTTCACAGTTTTCAGCTACATCCTCTGCAGATTTTGAGACATTTTTTGGTGGGTTGTCAGATCATCCTGCTTTTGGAGTTGGTTTTGTTTTTTTTGCCTCTTTGTTCATCAAAAAGGATACGACAAAGTGGAGATTCCTGGAGTTGTTGTTTTCATCCATGGCTGCTTTGCTGAGTGGATGGTGTTTTGCTGCTGATCTTTGCTCAAGACTTAGCTTCAACATCCGTCCCAGTCCCAAAATCTGTGGAACATCTGCCCTGAAAGGCGCCGGCATCGCCGGGCTGCAAGTTGTGTGAGATGACACGACCCAGATCGACAAAGGGATACAAAGGGCCTCACTGCTTGTAGTTTCACTTTCTAAGAAGGCTCCAGAAGCCGACCATTTTCGATTTTCATGTCTTTCAAACATGTGTTGTTTAGGTCAAACCTGTTCAAAGATGTTCAAACTTTTTTTCTAGATTTCTTCTTGGTGAGACGATGCCCTCCAGTTGACACAAAACCCACTCACGGTTTCTACCTGTCAGATGAATCTCTTCAAGTTCCTTGGCAGCAGGTGGACAGACAGTTGACATGGCAAATCATGGCAAAATTTCCTACCGATGGAACCATCGTTTTTTTTTTAAAACCGAACTTAGTATGGACGCCGCATTAAAACATCCAACACTTAAACATCCATAAGTGGCAAAAACTGAGAAATGTATGAAATGTCATTCCAAGCCACCCAGATTTTTTGAATTTTCCAAGCCTGACTACTGAGGGTGCTTCCTTTGCTTCTTTCGTTGGTGGCGGTGCGTTGTCAGGCCGCTGATGGATGAGTTGGACCACCGGTTTCAGTGGCTTACCATACGTATGTATATCCATGTATATACAGTAAATGTAAGATTATATAGGTAGTATGTATGTATGTATGTATGTATGTATGTATGTATGTATGTATGTATGTATGTATGTATGTATATTATATATATATATATATCCATGGATGGGGATATGAGTATCCACATTCATATCCCCATTCTTTCCCATTTACTTGGTGAAGCCATCATTCTTCATCGAATTTCCCATGGGTTTACCATGGCTTTTCCACTTTGAAACCACCATGAGACTGCCATTAGTTGACAGGATGACGATGTGCCCGACTTCGATGAACTGATGACCGAGATGGATAGCGATAAGGCGGCGGAGTTTTGATGATTTGGGATTTTTTTCCCAATGGGAAATCCACCCAAAACATGGGGAATCCTGTAGGGAATCTGTTCTATTTTTTGGAGATGGGGAATCTAGAATTAATCATAATGTTCTATTTTTTGCGGGGGTTTCCTTAAGCAAGTTTCCAAGTTTTGTCGATTTAAACATCCATCGGTTTTGGCTGCTGAAGCCCATAATCTTGGGGGATGCAAGACTAATGAACTGGTGATCAACTGGTGATCAGCCAGAGTTATGTTCTTGTGATCTAATTTCGTGGTCCAAAAATGCTACCACATTTTCAGCCAAACCTAAAATGAATTCTTACTTTCTTAGCAGTCCAAGACCTAACTTTTAATTTGTTTTCTATGTAGCCTGCCTTTTGATCATAGTTTCCTTGGTGTTATGTATGGTGAAGTTGCCGTCCAACCGCCAGAAATGTCAAGCTTCTTCTGGGGTGAGGAGATAGCAAAATCTCCAGGGGTGAGGAGAGAGTAAAAACATGTAAAAACTAGAATTGACTAATGTACCCAATTCTTTAGAAAACAAAGCGTTCGCATGCTGCGAGTGGCAGAAAGTAGTGGCGTTCCTGCACTCAGAGAGTGCGGCATCTTCGCGGCCAGCGTTGAGTAAAAGCTTTTTGGAGTTCGAAACGTCCAAGTTTTGTTTAAAACACAGAAGAATGTGTCTTTACATACCTGGTCTTTTTGAAACGAAGTGTGCTTTAATTGGTGTGTGTTGGGAAACCTGTTCCGAGCCAACACAACTGTTCCGAGCCAACACAACGGGCTGGCTGCCAAGTATGTTCGTGCTGAAAGTTTGTTTGCAGCTTACCTGGCTAAAGTTGCTCAACAGGAAAGTAGACAGGTTTCGGGCCAACACAGCCAGACGCGTTGGCGCGGAAATACGTTCGCAAACCTTCTTGGGCCCAGCCAACATGGTTAATATGCAAACTTTTCTAGCAGATTTCGGAACATGCTGTTCGGCTAAAACATTTTTTACTTTCGATTGATCCCCAACATGGCATTTCAAGGCCATTGATCTGACATATATTTTGCCAAAATCAAACTACGACAAGTCTAGACACAGTTTCATAGTACAAGACCTCAGGCCATAAGTCGCAGTACAAACCTCACGCCATTGTTTTGATTCTCAAGGGGGGAAATGTGATACCTTTAGCCCCTAGCCCTCCAGTGTTAAAAGATGCAGCACGTGGGGAGTGTGACTTGCGCAGCTATTTTTTGAGCAGAAAGTTCAAACTTTTAGATGCCTGGAGTTTGGTTGGCTAAGTTTTCTTCAGCATTTTCTTAACAAAATAGTGATGTACTTGGACCATGAGATTCGAAGCACCATGTTCATATGGTTCAAAATTACATTGCGCGGTTCAAAAGAATAAAGATCAAGAAGAACAACTACAGTATACCAGGTATATGTTGGAGAAAATCGCCAGAATATATATAATTATATATACTTATATTTATCTATCTAAACATATATTTATGTATAGATAGTATATACCATGATATTTTGAACATTTTTGAACATTAGATTTCTATCATTTGATGTGGTGGTCTTCCCATCTTTTCCACATGAATCAGCATCCTATGGCCAGGACGGCAAGGTTTCTTGGGATGAGATGTTTGGAGGCGGAATCATCCAGTCATGGCCAGTGATCCACAATCTAAAAGTGTTTGGGGTAATGGGGGGTGAAGTTCAGGTGGATCCCGGTAGAATTTTCATGGAATGAGATGATCCTAATCACTTATCATGTCCCAATGAGTTCTATAATTCAATGATGTTTTTAAAAAAACAATTGGAATTTCCTCGATTTTTATGGAACATTTTTGGGACACAATTGAGCAACTCATCCCGGACACCTTATGGTCAGTAAATGGCCCTTGTATTTTGACGATCTTTCGCCTCCGTGGATCATAGATCTTTTTGAGATTTGGACATATGTTCAACTCCTCTAAGATGATAGGTCCATGATATGCCATGATATGAGTAAAGTAGTAAAGTTGATCTGATGATAGACCATCTGAATGGACACCTATCATCGAATCACATCTTTACTTTCAGGTCAAGTATGATCAGATCATCGGCTATTCATTGGAACTCGCCGCTCATGTTGGACCAGGAGAAGGGAGTGAAGAAATGAACGAGTTGCCAGCAGACATCAAGAAGCAATACACAGATGTCTACAAGGACCGGGAAGTCAGGGGTGGATGCTTTTTTTGACCTTTCAGCCTGTGGACTGTGGAGATAATGATACTCCGTTACAACAGAATCTTCTGCAAGGTGCCATTGGGCATGACTATGGCTAATTTTGGGTATCTCACCAGAAAAACAGGGAAAATTCAGAACATCCATGGTTTCATACTATGACGAAGAGGTCACATTAGTCTAGGATCAGAAAAAAATTAATTAGTTGCTTGCGACACCAGGTGACTGGCCAGTGGTGATCATGTTAGTTTTTTTTTTCTCACCTATAATTCTATAATTTGCTGAAACAGAACTCCATGTTCGGAATATCATCTGCTTAGGTGTCAGCCCTTGACTTGCCAAACCAAGAGTTTTTGTTGCAGATTGGTTGATTAAAATATGCTGGATAGAGAAGCACCTCCAAAACATCCCACACCCATATTCACAACCGTTCTGAGGACATTTTGTACCTGTTCCCCCAACACATTGTTCGCTTTTGGTACCGTTTATTTGGTACCATGATATCCTATGATATTGCCATAAAATGGTCAAGCTCTATACCCAATTATTTATTGCCACGATGTATCCCACTATCATGTTCCCATTATATTATTATATTCCCCTTAAATCAGAACAACCAAAAAGGGAAATGAGACTAATTGAATATATTCCCATTATATTCCCATTATATTCCCATGATCATACTACCCTTATTACATTATATTCGCATGTTTGGCGGACGAATACATATTAATATATAAAATAATGAATAGAATATGAATAGAGAAACATGATACATATTCCCATTATATTCCCAACAAAATTTCCCAGTATATTCTAATGACATGCCATGCCCATGATATTTCCCATCTTAGTCCCATATAAACATATGTTCTATGCCAATGGTCCTCACTTTTCGTTTTTTTTTTTTTTTCGAAGCCAGGAGGGCGATACAGACTCCGACGGCCTTATTAGCCGAGAGGATCAGCATCATGGGGGAGAAATGATCTTGACCTTTTGATGAAAAACATCATGGGATTATGTGTTTTGATTGATGTTGGATGGCCACAAAATTCAATTAGTTTGGCTCCCTGAAAAAAAAGGTCGACCCCGGAAGAAAACTCCGGAAAGTTCCTTATTCTGGAAAATGGACAGTGAGTTGTGGTGTATGTTTGTTTTACCAACATAATCACCATGGCAATCTACCAATGACAGATGATGCTATAAATTCACCAGCATAACTGGTAGGTCACTCAGCATTGAAGATTCTTTCGCCGTCTTGGATGGTTCCATTTGCACAAAACCATCGTGGAAAAATATCTGTTCCCATCTCTGGTCGCAACGATCTCTGTTTCATTCCATGGATTCCATGGCCCAACGCCCATCCTGGGCTATGTTCCGCCAGATGTTTCGGAACATTTATAAAGCCCAAACCCCTAAAAATCCATCGGTGAATTGATGTTCATTGCCACTTTCCATCACTTTCCCTATCATTTTTCGGCAATTTTGGGATTCAGAGCCATTTTGGACGTTGAGAAACTCAACAGGAGCTGCCCAAGTTCTTTGAGAAGATGAATGCCTTAGAGGAGCACGTCCCTGATGTTGGGGAAGACTATGCCGGGGGAGTCCCTGATGTTAGCGGACAAGGTTTAAATGGGGGAATGCCCAAACACACCATTTCATATCATTTCATATCATTTCATGCCATTTCATATCGTTTCATAGATTCATATCATTTCCTATAGTTTCATATCAGTTCCGTGTCATTTCAAATATCATTTCATATCACATTTTTTTTGCATAGTATAGGAATCTATAGGATATGTGCAGTTAAATCTCTCTAGGAGAAAATCAAGCGAAACTTTTTCTTGACCACCCCCAGGGTCTGCATTTTGGGCGAGGACGCCGTGAGCGAGGAAGAGGGCAGCGATGAAATCTGATCGCCCCGTGACCGGCAGGGTTCATCAGTTTTGAGACTCCGAAAGAAACATCATGAATGGTATGTTTCAGAGTTGAGGATTTCCGGAACCGCCACATGACTATCATGACTCACAAAATCATCGATGACAATTATGACTAACAAAATCATCGATGCAAGTAATAGGATGCGGACTTGCTGCAAAAGCTTCACAAGCGATAGAGGACCGCCCACTTTAGCATGTCGTTTTCGAGTCAAAGGAAATTTTGTCCGCCACTCAAATCATTTTTTGCCTAAGATGTGTGAACACCCAAGTGAGTTGGGTTGTTGAGCTGTTTCAAATGTTGTGCTTGTAAGAGTTTGGTAGAGGCGTTCCCCCATGTCCAAATGCATCTAACAGTTTTACATCGAACACAAAGGGCATGTGGAAATCCCCGCACCGTTCCTCAGCTGCAGCTTAATTCGATGGTTTCCAGGTCCCATAAAGGCCTCGCCAGCCAACCAGCGAATCTCTGGTGGCTCTCCGACTTTGGAAACGTTGGACCAGAGAGTTGACAGCGAGTTAGAAAAAATCGGCTGTGGGACCGGGAGGGAAGCTGAGAAACTAGGAGAAACTGATGGCCAACACAGAAATGTTGACGTTCCAGTTGAAGTTGCTAGGGTTTTAAAAAGTCCCTTTGACAACAGAGAAGGTTAACCCTTTGATCAGCAAAGCTAGACGCGGAAAAATGCAAAACATTCAGGTGATGTTTTTTCACATCGGCGGATATCGGCGGCATTTTGAGTTCTGCTAGACTGCTTTTTCCTGCCGAATTTCCAATTTTTATGGGACATCATGATCCCCCTGATATCCCATCATTCGAATGGGGTTCCCCATCGTGACTGTCAGCCAAGCTGGGATGCTGATCCCCCCTTGACCAAAGCTGAGGCCTTACAGCACAATGCTGAAGCTTTTTGTGGCTCGGCAAGATTTCTTGGATTTGGCCCACCATGGAGATGAAATCATCACCAAACAGCAGGGTTGAACGAAGTAATCCCATCCCCCTAATACTAACCCCCCCTCCCCAAATAATAAACACCTCAGGTAGTTTTTATTACCAGTAGTACCGCACAAGGCGGTGGCGGAAGTTTCAAAAATAGGAAACCTATAGGAGAGGTTGGTTGTTGTGAATCAGGGATTGCAGAGCGAAGCCACTGATGGAGCGAAAGGTGATTG
>Ga0126342_10002951_pt1 | contig 27442 bp, 28 predicted proteins | sample Cyp1metagenome_FD_92528 | JGI IMG/M metagenome (GOLD analysis project Ga0126342, IMG submission 92528) | Coral microbial communities from Lord Howe Island, Old Settlement Bay, Australia - Cyphastrea 1 metagenome | ecosystem: Host-associated > Invertebrates > Cnidaria > Coral ... | reverse complement strand
CATTTTATATGGCGTATATGTATGTATGTATATAATATTAATATATATATATATATTATATTATATTATATTATATTATATTATATTTTATATATATATATATTATTGTATTAAATATTATTATATAATATAATTTAATATAATATAATATAATACAATATAATATAATAATATATATATATACATATTATATTATGTATAATATATATATACACACGTGTGTGTGTGTTTGGGTGTGTTGGGAAACATATGATATATTTTATGAAATGATATGAAATGAGATGTATATAGGATAAACTATTTACATATACAGGCACTAATATGATGTTTGGGGTGCGTCTGAAAACGGGGCCCGGTCTCTCCAGATGATCATGTTAAGATGGAAAACGATGATACCCTCTGGTAAACTAACATAGCTATGGAAAATCACTAGTTTTAATGGGTAAATCTACTATAAATTGCAATTTTCAATAGCTATGTTAAATTACCAGAGGGTAAACAGAAATCATCAAATGTGGTGGTGTTCTATTTTCAGACAAAATGAAACAGCAAACATCACTTAAGAAACTGTTGTCTACCAGCAAAACTTGGACCTTTAAACAAAAACTGTATCATTTTGAGAGTCTTAATTTCCACATGCCTAGATGGTGCTGTTCCAATCACTTTGGTACCAAACCATATAAAATCCATTATAATCCTATACATGTGTTTGTGCGACAAGCTCCTATTCCACAAATGCAAATGATGCCATATAACGTGTCAGTCGCTTGCACCAACTTGGTGGCTCTACCAACAAAATCCATCAACGGCAGATCAGAAAGACTTGGTCAGCTGCCGTGCAATCAGATCTTGAGATTGTCAAAGGCTGTAGACCTCAAAGTAACCATTTTACACTGGGAATGAAACCCATGGGAATTGGGGTTACAAGCAGCCAGCTTTCAGACAAACCCATAATGTAACCCATATGGAGCTTGCTGGCGCTTATCAGCAGAGGGGTGGTGGTGAGCAACACCCCAGGATCAAAGCACTCGGCTCATCATTTCGGCTCTCTATGAGTTGAAACAGCAGAAGGAGTTGCGGTGTCCACCGGTGAAGTGGTTGAAAACACGGAAGCTGAGAGGCCCAGTTTGGAGAACCAGTTTCCAAGTCTACTCTATATACCATCTGGTTATGACTAACATAGCCATGGAAAATCACCATGTTTAATAGGTAAACCATCTATAAATGGGCCATTTTCAACGGCTATGTTAAATAACCAGAGGGTAACTATGGCATACTATGGCCATGTTCTGGTGCGAGCTTATGGTGTAGGGGGGTTCAAGATGTTCGACAATTCACCAGTTGATGCCGCACGCACAGCTGAAACTGCATGAGGTCATCCATATCTCCATAGTTGGGGGCATGCCGCAACAATGGGGCCTAACACTGCGTAACGACTCTGAATCACCAAGGTGCTGATGTATCAAGATGTTTGGAGGGAATGTCAGGTTTGGGACACACTTTTTTCTTAACAATATTTTTTCCCGTTCTTGATGGATTGTAGCAATACACTTAATCACTTAGATTTCAGTGTTTGGGGGTTCGATGGGCTTACCATGCATCCTTTTCCATATATGCCATATTCTACGACGGCACGTTGAAAGGACCAAGCTCCATTTCCTCCCACATCGCAACGAGCTCAGTCTGGCATTGCCACATGGTGGCTCTGGGGGAATATTCGATGGCTCTTGGGGGATGGGATTGGAAAATTCTGGGGAATCGACTGTTTGATTGATCCGAATTCATCACGTTCTTTGCTTGGGTGCCCCGTGCCCCCCAAAAGGCCCCCAAAAGATATCAACCAGGATTTGTTTCCGGGAATGAGACAGGTATGACCCTGATGCAGAATGGCAGTTCACCAACATGACACCGAAGCAGAAGGAGTGCCCCAGTTAGGTCCCGCCGGCAGAGATGCCGGCGAGTTGTGGGATTCACCAATGAGGACATTTTATGTCGTATTGGGGTAGCTTAATGGAATTTCCTTACCACAAGGAAGGTCAACTCGACTCGAGAATGTTGACCTCTACTTTGATGATCTTAGATGATTCTGGCAAATTGTATTTTAGAAGGTCCATTTGTGTGTTTCTCAAAATTGGGGGTACCCCAAACCCCATCGGTTTCCCTATATAAAACATGACTGTCCCCCATTTTAAGAATCTGGATTTTATGGTGATATGTGATGACAACCATTAAACATCATTCAACTGGCCTTGGGAAAGGTACTTCTTCCGGGTTCTGCTCGAAAAGCTGAACAGCAGCATGTGTGCAATGTGCTTCCCCGTAGGTCCAAAGACCTCAGATCGGGGGGGCATGGCATGGATGTTCTTGCCAAAATTGCATTGTCAGGGTGACAATTTATATGTATATATCTATCTATATATATATACATTATATATATCATAATATATATATATATGTATATATATATATATACAATTACATGCGTATACATGTCATATGATAATATATATATATTATATTGATTGTATACATTGTATACATGTATACATTGTATATATACATATGTCATATGTGTTTCTTGACGTGAAACTTGATGAAGGCAGCAAGATGGGAAATAGTGTCCTGATTTTTAATCGAAGCAAACGTTGCGACGTGGAAGAAACTGCAGGCCCGGACGCTGCCTCAACGGCGAGTTTGCCGCCCATCGGAAAGGAGAAGGAGGCGAGTTTTCTGCGCAGTTGGCGTGTAGACATGCAGCCACCATGATGTAAACGGTTGGGTCGGAATAAATGGTACACTATAAATTGTCACATTGGTCTGGGGTCTGGATATGTAAAAAATTGAAAGAATAAGATGCTTCAATATCGTTTGTGAATGTTCATTACTAGTTCAATATAGCAGTTTTTCAATATAGTTCAGCATAGTCCATTATATATATATATATATGTTTCACAATGAATAGTATGTAATGTTAGTGAAGCAATCATAAACCACCCATTTTGAGGTTTTATACCACCCAATTATGGTGAAATTGGGGATGCTGGATGGTTTTCCCAAGCGCTCGCCACAGGGCACCCGCTTTTCGCAATTTCTTTGGTCGGTGGCCGACAGCGGCTCTGTTCAAGGCAGACACCGAGACGGGGTGGAGAAGTGGTAAGTAGTGGGAACCGTTAAGGGGATGTACCCGGCCTGGTAAACATACAACAAGCTATTGAAAATGGCCATAGACATAGTGGATTTTCCCATGAAAAATGGTGATTTTCCATAGTTACGGGACAGTCTACCAGAGGGTAATCCAAAATTGCGAACGTACCACACAGCCACTGATTCATCATTCATGATTCCTGATCGCTGTCGCTTCGATTTCCACGTTGAACATTTAGGTTGTTTTACAGATGTTAAGTTTGGTCGGTTTCCACAGGATGCGTCCCTGTGCCCTTCCTGTTTTCTGAATGCTTGGGCTTTGGTGACTTTTGTGTTTTGCCGTGTATTAACCCTCATTCAACAGATGATTGTCTCATGATGCCCGCAATGTGGAAATAATGTTCCATTGATTTCCCTGGTTTTGCAATGGCCACAATTGGCAGGGGAATTCAAAAAAAATCCTGCCGCAGGCCTGCGGCAAGAGACGTGCAACAAGGGGTGTCAGACTGAAACAAGCACTGCTGATCCATGCCTCAAGGACACCGCGGCGTATGTGAAAATGGTCGTTCAATGATCATGAATCCATTATGATAATGAGTCTCCCAAGATTGGATTTGCTGAAGGTGTTTGTCTAGTTTCCCAGTGGTAAGACCACCGATTGAGGAATCTACTGGGGATAGTTTTATTCTTACAGCCCCCTCAAGCAAATCTAGGAAACTGGGACCCCTTGATATCACCGGGCTTTCTCAGGCGTCCATAGATCGATACGCCTGTCCATACCAGAAACAAGTTGTTTCGTTGAGTATTAGCAGTACTATTTGTTCTGTAGGGATTTTGTAGAAATCAATAATCGATCATGACACTTTTTTGGGGTTATTAATTATATATTAATTATAAAAAGTATAACCCATATCAATCCATATCATATGATCTATATAGAAGTTGTGGCTCTGATCTATCACAGCTAGCCGCTACCAGAGGTCACCCAACCTGAGGCACAATGTGTCTAAAAGAAGGCGCATATGAGTAACCGACAAAATTATTGTAATACTAATTTAGTCGTGCTTCGCCCTGGCCTTTCCGAGGTTGAACAAAGCCTTCATAACCGATAGGGAACGACCCTATACCGATACCCCAATGTGTCACCTCCGGGAATACTTCATTCCTCACAACCGATAGGGGACGACCCTAATTGTGCATGGCATCAAATTTAACATATAAATTTGTCCGCTACTCATATTGGGTTTGTCTGAAAAATCAGGATCCTAATAGATGTTGCGATTTTGGGGTTATACACTCACTTAGACATTTTTCAGACATATGGGCATATATATATATATATGTATAATCATATATATATATATAATTATATATATAATCATATATATATAATATATATAATCATATATATCACCATATATATATATATATAATCATATATATATAATCATATATATATATATATAATCATATATATATAATCATATATATATATATAATCATATATATAATCATATATATAATCATATATATAATCATTTATATATATAATCATATATATATAATCACATATACAGTCATATATATATGTATACTATTATATATACATAATTATTATACTTATATACATATATATATATATATATATATATTTGTGCATATCCAAAATGATCCAAACTACTTGTACGTGGTTCAAATAATCATGTTTGCAGGGCTCCATGAAAGGAAACTCCGGATGTCAACTGCGGAAGGAGGGCATTTGGAACCCCAAGGGCAAGACATCGCACCTCAACTCCGCTGGCATGTTGACGGCCGGAATTGTGGCTCGGTGACTGACAAAAAAGACGCGGGACCAATGGGAAAGCTGGAGTCTATCAAATAAGGAATTGTCTATACAATATATATATATAAGTAATATATATATACATATAACTTGAAGTAACCAATGTATCATGCGATATTCTATTGACATACTATCGGAATACCGTCCTTATGCCCATCCCAAGGCAATGGAGGTGGAGTAGCCACCTTGTCCAATGTTCAAAGATTTTTAATGTGAGAAACCATGGGAAAACCCAATAAGAAACCTCACATTTCAGATTAAGACCAAGCAAAAATCCGGGGAATCTGATGTTTTTTATTGGGCTTTCCAGTGGTTTATTTACCACATTATTGTTCTACCAGCTGGCAACAGAACTCTCCAAGCATGGGGAGCATCTGAGGTGGCGGGCAATGTGCGTAACTGGGGGCCGAAGGCGGTGTCTCACCGGAGCCGGGGCATGTAGAGAAGATGCTGTTGCAATCGACCAAAGAGGTAGATTTGAGTGTTTCCATAGTCATGGGAAATCCCAGCTGGTTGGTTTATTTAGGGATATTTAGGGATATTTAGGGATATTTAGGGATATTTATGGAACATATTTTGAAAAAAATAGGATTTAGGGATATTTAGGGGTACGGGGTACCCCCAGTTGAAGAAACCCCCATTTGAGGAGCTGTTTGGCTGGTGGTTCGACCCTGAAAATGGGATGGGGCACCAACTCAGATTGATGTTCGTCAGAAGTTGTCTCCAGATGAAATATGCCTATAGGATCCTATAGATCATCTTTTTGGTCCTTGGAACACTGATCGTTTGTGTCGATGTGGAAGTGCTGCAGATGACGTGTGGATTATTTATTGGTACAGGTTCGACAATGTTGGGCCCTGGTTTGCTCCTGCTGTAATCAGTGTACACGTGTACATGTGTATACATGATATACTGTATTCTATATGATATACTGTATTCTATATGTAGAGATATGTAGAGACTCCATATATTTCCTCTATATTGATTTGTGACCATCAGACAGAATGTCTTCAAAATACTTCTTGGACGACCCAAACCTGTGCAGCAAACAAAATCCAGCATGGTCTCATGAAGCCCAAGCGTTTTCATGTCACGTTTACCATGGGATTACATCAAGGAGGTACCCTCTGGTAAATAAACATAGACCCTGAGAATCACCAATTTGTAATGGAAACTAATCTTCCAACCCCTGTCTGGCAGGGTCTATGTTAATTTACTGAAGAGTAATGGTTGTTGTTTGTTGTGATTGGATGTGATTGGTAAACTGTTTGATGCTCCAGTCCCCTCAACAAACATCAACAAACCTGGTGGTCCCGCTGCTCAGCAGCCGGCACAGCGACTTCCATGGCGACAGCGAACGGTCGATGGTCGTTGTTTCACAGCCGCGCTCCGCCCACTGAAGGTGGGACGGAGCTGCAGCGAAAAGACAGGGTCTGACAACTGAAAGTCACCAGAGTCCAAGTGTGTCAAATCCAAGGTAGCAAAAAGAACATAGTTGTATAATTATTATAGATTAATATATCTTTAACATATATAATATGTTATGTTATGTAATATACATATATTGTTTCCCCACCATTGGGCCCACCGTGAATCATATCCAACGATGATCCGAATGAACTTGTCATTTAGGCTTGGTTTGGAGATTCAGAATGTTGAATCCATACGTTTATCACGGAAAAGAGACAACATGAGACAACTTCCTGACAATGTTGAGGTTGTGATTGAGCTATGTGCTTGGATATGTATTGACTTGTGAGTGATGAAAATCATTGTCAAGTCTATATACATATAGACATTCCCTGGGATAGCTCAACTGCACTGCCCCATTTCAGACTCAAGAAAGCTATCGATCGGCATGAGCTAGCGGTGATCCAACAACAACAGCCGCGTATTGTGCACAGCCGCAACTCATGCAATGAACTAGCAGCACAAGATTTGGAAGAAGCTGGCAATGTGCATTCCCTGCATCGCTCTTTTTCTGCCAGCTCAGACTGCCTCAACCGCACGCGCGAGTGCGGCAGGCAAGTCGTCATCGTTGCGTGCTGGTGAAAGCTTGCGCGCAGATGAAAAGAACCGGAAAGGGCCGACATGGAGACGCCCAGAGAATCCAAAGCAACTAGTTTCAGAATGTCAACCCCGGATTAATAAACAATGGTTTATTAATTAGGGGGGTACATCCCAAATAGTCATTTCATCTGATTTTTATGGTATCCCCCCAATTAAACAACCGTAAACGGGGTTTATTCATCCAGGGTTGACATTGTCAGGTCATGTCAGTGCTCCAGCGCTCCCAGTCTTGCCAGTCTTTTCAGGGAGAAATGGCTATGAATCAATACCTATTAATACCATTTTTAGAGGGATGAACATCCATTTACCAGCTATTTTTATGTTCACCAGGGGTACAAGGTTTTGACCCACTGCCAAATGGCTCACGAATGCTCAAGAACTTGGTATCCCATTGATCATGGAAAGAAAAATCGCACCCAACATCAAACGATTTTATGCCAAAGCTGATCGGCATCTGGCCTACCAGTTGAGGGCTTGGAGCCCAGCGATGGTGAACTAGTAGGGAATCATGATTCTATGTTTTTGAGAGCCGCAGTTGAAATGGATGGACATGGAAAATCCAACAAATCTTAACCCACATGGCCACTCGACAAGTTGCCCCATGGCCACGAGTACTGCGTGAAGGGAATGGACGGTGATGCAGCCGCTGGAAGTTGAACGCACATCGGTCTCTGCAGCTCTGGTTGATCCGGTTGCCTGAGTGAATCATCTTTTGTTCAAAAAAACAGACATGGGCAGTGTCAAAAGGTCAACACGAGGTTGATACATTGATACATGACACATTCATTTTAGCGATATCCGAACATGACCAGTGTCTGTGGATTGAAAGATCTTGATTTCGGACAGTATCAAGTCCTATCAAGTCCGAACGTTGGGGAGAAAACACGTTGCCACTGCGCCATTGGGGATTGGTATGGACTTTTGGGATCAGTCAAGACCTCATAGGAATGGCCATTGATTTGCAGCATTTAATGGTTAGCTCCCATGAAAAATCCCATTAATAATGGCCATAAATCCATATAAATCCCCATATATTGGTGGTATATTGGTGGTTGATTAACCATATATTGGTGCTTCGCTGTGAAAACCATGGGATCCTCGGTGGTCCAGGTAGACAGCGTCCACCATGCTCCATCTCGACGAAGGAACAAAGCCCTGGAGACGTGACCGAACTTGGAAGACTCGGACGACAGATCATCCAATTTATATGGCAAGATCGTTATTATCTGAGGTCATCCAGAAGAGATTATTAATTACTCGTAGATTATTTAATCTGTGTGTTCATTCCAAGGAAGATATTATTTTTATAATATATATATATATAATATTAGATTATATATATATTAGATTATTGGGTAGACATGGACTTTAAGGAACAACATGATTTCCATGAACTGATTTGTTTCTTTGAGTTTTCGATTTGCGAAGCTCATGGCAGAACCTCGTTTTTGTTTGGATGTGGCAGGCAAGAACATCCAAGATTGCAACATGTTACTCTCTGGTAATTTAACACATGGAAAATCAATGAAAATCAGCATTTTCAAAAATAATCAAATCATCGTTTGGGCCATGTTCCATAGCTGCGTTAAATTTCCCTAGGCCCTAGGGTCTATTTGGTTACGCAGAAACGCGCCAAGCGGAGATGACGGCCAAGGAAAAGCAAGATTCCTTCTTAGCATCCCAGGCCCAGTGGAAGGTGTACGGTGGGTATAAGGAATTTACCCTCTGGTAAACATACAAAAAGCTATTGAAAATGGCCATGTATAGTTGATTTACCAATTAAAAATGGGGATTTTCCATAGTTATGTTAGTTTACCAGAGGGTAGATGTTTCGATCGGTTTCATGATGTCTTGAGAAGCCTGAGCTGATCTTGGTTTTTGATAGCTGTGTCAATGTGTCGGATCAACCAGATCCTCCAGTTCTGCAAGATCTTCAAGAACCATCCCATCGAAGCTCAGGTACTTTCCATCCTTTCCATTCGTGGTACTGTGACCCGTTTGGATCCTTGTGGCCCCATGTTGAGCTTTCACCTGCAAAAGTGTATGTATATTTATGCTTTCACAAATATAGCACATATATATATATATATTATTGTAATTATAATCAACTATATATATATGTATGTGTATATATATATACATATATATATATATATTATGTATATGCTTGAATTCTCATCCCCACCAAGAAACTGGTAAGAACCAACCTGTGATGCTCATCTCGCACAAAAAACACCAGCTTCCGTCAGGTCTTCGATGAATCTACCAGCACTGATGGAGGGCCCTTCAGTGCGTATGCCAACACCACCAACACCATCCTTGGCGCTGGTACACTGGCTGTTCCGATCGCCATGAGTAGTGCAGGCTTACTGTCCTATCTCTTGATGACTGCTGGAGTGATTTCGGTTCACTCTATGACTGCCACTGGGTCATGTTTTTTTTGGGAGGTGGATGGTGGTACTTATTGACGTGGTGTTGATGTGGCCATGGCTCGTTTGGAGCTATTGTTGTTTATGCCAGTGCGTTGTGACTGTGATTTGGAGCGCTTAAAGTGTTTGGATGAGCAACAAAGCAAGATGGGCGGCAAACGACCTTGGTTCCATGTGGTTGCTCCCCGAGGTCAACTGGTTGGTGATGGTGGCAGATTACTTACCCAAAGATGTTGCAAGGAATTATGAAGGCATTGCTCAAGAATATCTTGGCACCTTTGCTGCCCACATGAAACTTGGTTGCGTTCATGTGCGTTCCAGGGCTGCTAGTGGTATGGGCGTACGATGTCGTTTGTCATCCAGGCGAGGTCAGGTTTTCAAAATGATTTCAGCACTCCTGAATAATGTGGTGAACGAATTAAGTCCAATACCCAATGATGAACCGTATATAAAATATGTTACATATGCTGCCATTTGCATCCATTTGCGTAGTTTTGCCATCTTCGGGTATCAAGAACCATACCTGCATAAAGAGATGGCTCCTCCATTGCTGTTGTTTTCTTTCCTTTCACTAAGTCACCCAGGCAGAGTACTGCAGTAAACCTGCGCAATTGTGACTTGTTAAACGGTAATTTTCCGGTAAACCCCTTCATTTGATGGTAATCATAATATAATGGTGTCCTGCCCTTAAGTCAATCTATTGATTGGATTATTATGTTTTTGATCGTTTTTCCCCAAAGACATGGTTCATCCTACATCTGTGTGGGCTGAAGTATATCATCCAATACCCCAGCATTTTTCCCCAACAAAAGTTGTTTTCTCCTCCCTGTACCTTTCCGCATCGAGATGAATCATGATGAACCATCCCCCAACAAGGAATATCAGCAGCAGAATCCATCTATTTTCTCCCAACTATCTTTCAAAAAACGAAACTAAATCAAACAATATCCAAAAAAATCAAAGTAACCAACTCAGGATTTCCCTGGTCTTCATCTTTGGTGGCCTTTCCCTTGGCATGTCCCGCATGCTCTTCACCTCCCGGTCCCTGGCCCCGCTGCTGGCGTCACTCTTCGACGACGACGGCGTAGTGCGGCCGCAGGAGCTGCGCAGCTGGGAGCTGCGGATGCTGTGGAGCTGTGGACTGCTGGTGGCACCTGGGCCCTGCCATTGATGATTCCCCACCTGCCATTGAGGGTTGTTAGATTTTATCAGAGTTGTTCTCCTCCTCCTTCTTAGCCTTCTTCTTCTTCTCCTCCTTCTCCTCCTCGTCCTCCTCCTTCTCCTCCACCTCTGCCTCCACTTCCATGTTCACTTCCGCCTTGCCAACTCTTCGCCAAGCTCTTCGCCAACTTCCGCACGCAGTGGGCACTGGTGGACCTCAACTGCAAGGGTCTGAGCGCACTGGGCACTGCTGGACCTCAACCAGGGACCTTCCGAGCTCAGTGAGCACTGCTGGACCTCAACCTGGGACCATCCGAGCTCAGTTATAATGTGGATGGTTCAACCAGTAAAAAAAGGATAATATAAGGATATTTTGGGGGTTAACCATCAGTTGTATGGGGTGTGTGTATATATATATATTATATATATATATGTATAATAATATATATATACACACCTAGGTATCAAACATTCTAAGTGATAAATGATTATAAATGATGATTGATTGATGATTTGTCAGGGATTAACCACCATCTATATGGATGTTCAACCAGTAACTCTTGGGATATAAATGATAAATGATAATTGCTGGATGAATAAGGATGGGTTGCTGAGGAGGTTTCACCAACAATTGACTAGCAAAAACGAGTTAAACAATGGGTTTAAACTTAGTTTAAACCAGTTGAAGTGATTGAAACATTGTCATTCTCGGTCAACTTGGATGTGGTGAGGTTCTACCCTTGGGTATGCTTCGCGACATCTCCAAGCTCCGGTCACCTGCTTCCCCATTGTGACACCCGTGGCGGTTTGAAAATTACAATCGCAGAGGTGGGGACATAGTCTCGTTGACTGCAGAAGACTACATAAAGTCTGGCTGTTGATGATTTAAGGTCAACCAATCACGATATTTAATACCTATAATGTTGATGAATCACATAATGTGATTGAGTGATTCACCTCTTCATATTGCGTTTCTTTTTCTGAACCACATCCCCCTATTGAATTTGCAACAAGTGAAACATAGATGGCAACGGTGTGTCTGAGGTGTGTCTGTGAACAGGTATATTATAATATATATATATAATATAATGGACATTGGATAAGAACAGATAAGAAGTGTGGGTCGTACTTGATCCCGCAATCCACACCATTCGCATTGGGGACCCGAGGTTCGCATCGGGTTTGGCCATTTGCACTTTGACCTTCGCGGCTGCGTTCATCGTTTTCTGCGCCTTGCCATACATTGCTCCAAGTGACAGTGGCCTTTCACCCCAATGGCTGTTTTTTGTGGAAATACCAACAGCAGCTGATAAATAATATTAGTACATATTAGTACTGTATATCTCGCGAAGTGGATGTGGCAAATTCCCAACCAACATATTTCCAATGTTGTGCCTGGATGCAGCTGATTCCACATGAAATGGCTGTGTGTTGGTACCGAAAAATTGGGACGGTCGCCACAGTCCAAACATATCCCTTGTTTTGAGGATCCCGATCCCAGGCAACAGCTCAGCGCTGGTGAAACAGCCGAAGCTGGGTTCGGGCTTTGAGTTCATTGTGAACTTTGATTCCTCCTTCTTCTTGAGTCTCCTGGCACGAGATTCGGAGGTTTTCCAGGTCATGTACCCCCAAATCATCCAAAAAAAAAGTCCATTTTAGGATTGACACATATTGACACCGTTGACACCTATGGTTTTGGGGATCATCCATTTTAAAAAGCCTCCATGTTTTTTTGTTCGGGATAGGATGGATATGTACAAGGATGATATGAGCCTGCAAATAAAGGGTATGGATTGGGAACTAACAAGGCGGTGAGGTGGTTCAATCTTGCATAAATTTGCCGTCCCGTGCCTAACATGTGTCCTAACCATGTTTGCAAATAATGAATGCATGCATATATCATATGCACATTAAACATGATGGTCGGAATCTGAATGGATACCGATACCCCACACATCAAATTGTTGTTTTGTGACACTCCCAACATGACACGCTGCTCGATCTGAGACGTTAGATCCAGTATATTACATAGATAGGTTTACCCTTGTTCCACTCAATGGACACGAAAGAAAAAGGGCAAACCCGTTCCACTTTTCCAATCCGCAAGGCCCGGGTTTGCTAGTCCGTGAACTTAGCAATTTCAACTCCTGGCATGTGATAGGCTCAAAATTCGTTGCAAGAGCCTGGACATGGGGTTTATCATATATTTTATCATATCTGTCTAAAAATATAGTCTTTTCTTTTATCCAATAGATCACCTTTACACAATCTGAAGTTCCGTCAGTACCCAAAAGGGTCAGGGAGGAATCACCGATAAAAACCGCGCAGGCTTGGCCATGACCACCTCGAATTTCTCGTGTCGGGGCCCTGACACCAGAAATTCTGAACGGAGATTCCCATGGCAATGAACTGTTTGTTTACCAGTGTTTACCAGAGGGTAGGTTAAATTATCAACTTAAATATACACTTTTTTATACTAGTAGCGCATTTCTGAGTTTTTGACTTCTAGCAATTTGCCCAGATGGTTTGACCTACCAATGATGGTTGCCTTTTAGTCTGCTCTATTTCAATCTGCGGTCACTGGTTCATATATAGAGTGTTTACGTCCATGCTTGGAATGTTGATCACGCAATGACCAAACAATTTCATGGAGGTTGAAACCACTATTCCAGTCTGGACATTCAATCAGTATTAAGGATTGGTAGCGTATGCGGTCGGACCAGCAAATGGTTGGTTTAATGCTGTTGTTTCCTTCCAGTCCATGGGACGATCGACACTGGGAACGGCCACGCCGTAGAGCATGGGTCGAATCTATTTGAAGTGTTTTTGATGGAAACTACCATGAACATCCATGAACTAGTTTAACTGCTGTACTGTATCTGGTTGGTGGTTTGGAACATATTTTATTTTCCCATATATTGAGAATGTCATCATCCCAACTGACGAAGTCCATCATTTTTCAGAGGGGTTGGTTGAAACCACCAACCAAATATGGTACACTATATTTATTACAAACATAGCCTACATAGCTATTGAAAATCACTATCTTTAATAGGTAAATCAACTATTTCAATGGGCACTATCATCCCTTTGCTGGTGATATAAGATCAACATAGATCAACCCCAGGCCATATCGCTGCCATCCCTATCTATGGGTCTCTTGGCGCGCAGAAGTCTTCGATGAGATGCTTGGCACACAGTTTTTTTCATCATTCTAGAAATGATGAAAGGGTATGCAAGTTGCAACTTATTATAACTTATTACATCTTATTATTACCTATGATTTTATTGGCATATATCAACTATAATATATCTATACCTCTTGCAATCTGCTATTCGCTTTGTAATACTTCAATTTCCCGGGACCCAATTTCCTATCATTTCCTTTCATTATATCCCCATGGAACATTGTCAAAAGCACAGTTACTGGATTTCAAAAGCATAATTCCATGCCCAGGAAAAGTGGTGCTGGCTGCAATGATCACAGCTGCAGTGGTGTAACTGCGCTGCACAAGCATGGGTCCGTTGTGACATGACAATCTCAAGATGTCCGATCTGTATTGGAACATTCACCCATGTCTCAGGTTTCTACGAAGTTTGCTGCACCATTTCAATAGTATTTCCACGTTGTGTCTAGAGTCGTGCGTCATGTACCGTACGTGATTATCACGATTTGGGTGGATAGTTGCCGGACACCAGCATTCTTGTGAGACAACGCGTTTGTGTACGTTCCCAAAAAATGTGTATTCGAGGGCCAGTTTCAAGATTTTATCAGTGGAACTTTTGAATCTCCGCAAAAACCGACATTCTAGAATAATCCAATCCCCCCAATAGTAAGCACCCGCCAAAAGGTCCCAAGATATGAGTGTAAATGTCCACCAAAAAAAAGGTTTATCGGGCGTTTTTTTGGGGTAATATGTGGGGATGGGAACACACATTTGCCAAGCTTGGCCCAGGTATCAGCTGGTGGGGCTTACCAGCTATGCCCGCTTCGGGTACCTGGATTCTGACGGAAGCAACATCTTGGAAATTGTGGCGGAGCACATCAACCACAAGCGCCAGCCGCTGCAGTTTTTTGGCCCCTGGTGATGGGGTTCACCAAGGATAGTGGGGGAAACATTGGGGTATATGATCAATGAGTATATGATAACATTCAGATATTACTGTATCTATAGATCATATAAATTCATATAATATATGGGGATATAGAATGATATAGAATATATTATATCCCATAGGATCCATGTATGCTATATATGGTGACATTTACCATCCATATACCCCAAATGTTAGCATATATACCATACATGAATCCTATGGGTATAGAGATATCAAAATATATTTGGAGAAATGATAGCGTTTCCTCACCGGTTTTTTTTTTTAATGGGAATTGCGACTCGCCCCATGGCTCCAGGTTCGCCTTGGTGTCTGTGGCCAGCGCTGGAGTGGCAGTGAGTTTGGTCTTTGGGATGCCTGTGGTGCCTCGGTCTCAAAAAGTCGCCCCAAAGGGCCATTGAACAAGGAAAATGATGAGAAACAGAGGCCGTGTACCCTCTGGTAAACGTTAACATAGCGAACTGGAAAATCACCATCTTTAATAGGTAAATCAACTATATAAATGGGTCATTTTCAATAGCTATGTTAAATTACCAGAGGGTATACCTTTTTTTTGAGAATCCCTGATGTTGATTGTGATTTGGTGTTTCGAAGATGAAAATGTGGTCAAATGGGTGTTGATCCTTTCTGTCTGCAAGACTTCAGTCTTTGATGATTATTGATGCTGGTTGGGGAGAAGTGTGCTATACAGGGCCCAATTTATCTGATAGTTTCTTTCAAGGCAGCTCTTGGATGAGATCTTTGAACAGCTTTGTGTAACCTCTGTTAATGAAACATGGCAATGCAATGGAAAATCCCCAATTAAAAAACATTACAGATGATTACAGATGATGTTCCCAATTTAAATGCCCATTTCTCGAGGATTTCCCAACTAGCCATCTTTGATTACAGGAGGGTAGCTGGTCTTTCTATGTCTTTTTCTCATTGATCGCTTGGGAAGATCCACTCCGACTTGGCAGAGGTGCTTTGGGCCCTGCGATCGGTGCTGTTGAGCTACTACAGAGCTGCTTCTGCTGTACGTGCCAAATGGGCCGGATGCAGCGCAAGACAAGCTGAAGCGATACAAAATGCTGATCCTTCGTTTGTGGAATGGACCACTGCGTCCTGGCTCTGAAAGTTTCTGCCAGCATTCACCACTTTTGCACGACTTTTTTTTCGCCCATCCGCCTAAGAGTAAACAGCCCCCTAAATTGGGTTCCTGAAGTGAATAGAATATTAGGGGGAAGGGCTTAATAGTCAATATTTACCCAATTACAGTAATTATATGTATTTCTTTGAACGTGGTTGCTCCCACTTACCAGTTCAAACTGATCCACTGTCAAGTTTCCTCTACTCAAATTTGTGACCGCCGCACTGTTCCACTAACTTCACTAGCAGACACAGACAGTGGTCACCATGTCCACCCTTCAGCACAACTGGAAGAGAATGAGTAACCACTTGATATACAGGAGTCAATGGAAATCACCATTTTTTTCATGAAGACAAGTTACAAGTTGTCGCCCAATTTCAATGGAACATCAGCAATTTCCTGCTGTGTGTTCATGTTCATATCAGGTCACCATGCTCATTGTCTTTGCGATTCTTATCCTGGCAACAGCCGTGCCTGACATTCAAGTGGTGATGTCCTTTGGAGGATCACTGGGTGGAACCTTTATCGCCTTCATGCCCTTGGGCAGTTTCAATTTGCAGCTGTTTCATCCCTTAAAATTTGGATTATGGTCCCCAAATGACCTGGCCAGCATATAATCTTCGAAAATAGAACTAGTTCCATACACCTCACCTGTTATTTTGTTTCCTAATCTTATCATATGATGCATTCATATGCGATCCATGTCCAGTATATTTGCTTACAAAACCGGCTCATGATTGGGTCGTCCCGTTCATCAAAGTTGGAGGGCAGATACCACCAGACCTAGCCTTTGCTAATCAAACATGGCTTGCTGGAAAAGCCCCAAAGGAAATGCTTTTTTCTTTTTGGGAAGATCATCCACAATTCATAGGTAGTTTTAGGATGTCTTAGGAGCTTCGATTCTAGGGATGATGCCGAAGACTATCCCTTCCCTCCCGTGCCCAGGTATCCCGCGCTATTCCATTTGAAGGTGGTAAAGGGCCATGAATCGTTGAGAGGTGCCCTGAGACGCCAAAATGCTGCAGAGCTGGGTGTTATCGCCATGAGTGTCGTGTATGGTGTGGTATGTCTTTCCATTTCGCTGCAGAAGATCGTGCGGACGCTGGGAGAGAGTCAGAGTTCAGAAGCTGTACAAAGTGACAGCAATTCCAGCACCCTGATGCTGTGGAATTGACTGGCTGGTGATTGGTTTCACTTATATTATATAACTTTGCTATACTTTGTTGATATATGATTGTCCCTTTTGGGAGAATGATCCCAGCTGCGCTCTTGATTGAGTTCTTGATCCGATAGCCAATGAACAAAATGAGGGCCGGGAGATATTGACCGAGAGCGGTGACAGGGTCCAGGGTCAGACGTGGGGATCATTTGGGACCCATATCTGTTGAGCCGTGTACCCAAAGCCATTTATATAAATGGGAAAAATCATGACAACCGGACTTGGATTATGTCCAATGTTTTTCTTTATTGGTGATTTTCGTTGAGTTTCTATGTTTTCTTCCTTGAAAATCAGGAGTTTCCATCAGAGCCATGGTTTTCAATCAGAAACTCCGCTACCATCCGCTGCCACACGGTCCAAGGGAGGGTTTGAGGTAACCTCGCAAAGCGACTCCGTGCACGTTCCCAGGGGTTTTCTGTGCGCAGATGCTGGGAGGTTGGGAGGTGATGTTGTTTGTTTTTTTTTGATGGGGAAATGAACATGTTGGAACATGTTCAACAAAAACATATACAACGTTTGTTTGGATGGGAATGTTGTGTCCTTAGCGCATACATTATTTTTGTGAGTTATCCAAACATTGGACATTTTTCAGTGAGAAACTAGGCACCATTCAACACCTTGCAGTGAGGATGGATGGAGGAGCAAAGACCTGCAGATTGGGTGGAGATCAGAACCATGGTTTGTGTTTGTTAAGCATTGTTTGTACTTGTTTTAAAATCTATCCTAGCAGCATTGTTTGTACTTGTAGTTGTTTGTTTATAGTAGCGTTCTTTAACGTGCTGAACAATTTACCAGATAATAATAGATAATAGATATGTATATAATATATATATATATATATATATTTATTTAGTTATTTATTGTTGTCCTGCACCCATGTACCATGTCAGTCAGATGGGACTTGCCAATGTTGACGGAAATGATGTTGGTTATGTTTTGTTATGTTGAAAATGCTGGTAGTCGGGCTCGTGATGCTTCTTGTGGGGCCCAATTGCTGGTAAGTGCTGTTGGTGACAACCATTCCAGCAGCACCAAGGGTGTCAAGATGGTCGGGATTCGTTGCTTGACTCAGGTGATGAGCGGTTGGGTATCCCAGTTCTTGCTAGCTGGCAGTCTTTTTTTTGGCTCAGGATTGATGCCATGGCGCCATGACCAGTTCCTTCCTCATTCCTACAGGTGTACAGAACGTTGGGTATGGAATCTTCATGAATCGTGAAAAAATCCCAGCGGAGGAACCCAAAAAAAACCGGATTGACTGGCCGACTGGCATGCGGCCCCCAACCAAGGCCACTCTGCACAGTGGGTGGTCCAAGCAGTTGGACATTGGTTCTGGTGGTGGTTGGTGGTGGGACGGAATGCAGATGTCCTGGAGGGCTGAGATACATCGATATGGTCATTGAACCTGGAAATGAACCCCCCAAGAGGTGGATAATCATAGACCATCTGCGTCTACGAAGATGCAGGGAATGTTCCAGCAAAATGTTGGAATACCACAGGGCTACACTATATATATATATATTATTATATATATATATTATTATTATATATATATATATATTAGATTATATATATATATTGTATTATATATATATATATATATTGTATCATTTTGCTGATAGCATAGAACCTGAAATGGGCCAGGTTCACCAATTATGTCCAAAAGTCTCAAGTTGGGTGCCCGAAATCCCCTCCATTTTCTCCACACCGTATACATCCGTATACGATGGCTGTGGCCCTGTGGCCGAGGTTCCTTTTTCAAAGCAACTTCAAATACAGCTGTGGGTCAAAATTCACCCAAAGAAACTTGCCACAGATGTTGCTTATCCTTTGTACCATCCCATGTTTATCCATTTTGGGGTGGCCAGGTTAGCCATTCCCATCGTTGATCAGCTCAGGCCGGGGCCAGTAGCACTGGTCGGTGCCGGCCCAGGGGATCCCGAACTGTTGACCCTGCTGCTCGGCGTCGATGAGTGATGGGTATTTTGGGGATTGACCATGAGTGGAATATGTCGAAAAGGGTGAACCGCAAGAGATAAGATATGTAAGATATGTAAGGGATAGGAAAAGGAGTTATTCTTGTTTTTTCATACGATTCAAAGCTGCTACAAGTTCGAGTCATACCTCTGTGAATCTTCAAGGAAGGAACTGTGCAACTTCCGCCAAGTAGAGGCTCTTGAAACGTTCCGTTTATTTGTAGATGAATAAAAACCATTATTTCCCCTCCAAGTCATGGAATATGGCTAGGAGGAACCAGACCTTGAACAGTTGAACATGTCAGCTGTGCAGTCATGTTTCTTGTTATTTCACCTTCGGTGGCCAAGCAGTGTTGATCAGGCGAGCCCTTCGAAAGCTTGAAGCCCCTCGGCGCAAAGAAAGTCGAAGAAAGTGTGATGCGGAAAGAGCACCTTCCTGGTGTTTTCAACGGAGAATCCTTCATGTTTTGGTTGTTGCTTCTGTTGGTTGGTCGTGATGTCTTTGTTTTTTTGTTCAGTCAGAGGTATTTCACAGCCGCTTGACAGGCTGCCGATGTTGTACTGCACGACAGCTTGATTCCCGAAGAGGTGGGACGGGCCTGAGACATGCGTCATTTTTGCTAAACCAATCCAAACCACATATGTTGCAGATTTGTTTTGTTGAGTCCGAAATGCGTCAAACTTGAGAGATCTTGAGAGTATGGACACAGCATGCGTCAGAATAAGCTCTGAAAACTATATTGATCAGATTTGAACATTTTGAGGATCACGGATCCCATTGTTGTTTGATGTTGTTTGCACTGTAGGTCATTACATCATTGATCATTATTGGAACAATGATCGTCAGCTACTCAATTAAAAAAATCATCCCATGAATGTATGGAGGCTAAAATTCCTTAAATAGTTTCAGTAGATGACGAGAGATGATGATAGATATGAATCGAATGATATGTGATATGAACATCTGAAACATTGCCCAAACACATCCAAAACACGTCCTTCACAGTTTTAAGCGTTCAAGAGTTGACAACAACCATTGGATTGGTTTAAGGGAAAATCTACAGGAAACCCCAACCAAGATGGAAAATAAAAGCATGGTTTCTTGATTCTTGTAATTTTCCGCCAAAAACTATGGGTTTCTTGATGTTTCTTGTAGACTTGTTCCTTTGAAAACCATGGTTTCATTGTAGATGTTCATAGTTTTTCCCCTGAAAAAACAAAAACCATGGTTTCATTGTAGATATTCATAGTTTTCCCCTTAGACCAGACCAATCCATATTGAAACAACCCAAAGTCCCCCGGATTTTGTCGCTCCGCGTCCAGGTTCTGAATTTCGTGCCCAAGGCCGCGAAGTTGATCAATGTCGGCAAGCGCTGTGGCGATGTGAAGGCGGGGGGTTCAACGTTGGCGATTTTTTTTCACCATGGAAATCAGAGAAAAACCATTGAAGATCACCATATGTCATAGGAAAACATGAGAATATCATAGAATATCCATCTATAAATGGGCCATTTTCTCATGTTCCCCTAGAAACGTGAGTTGATTGGAGGGTATCCTCACACTGGAGTTATCTGGAGTTCACTGATTCAACAAAAGGAACAGGAAGCAACAGGTCGTGTTGGATATAGTCGACAGAAACACATAATAACTGAAAAACAGCAAGAAAATGCTGAGCTTGTCTATGTGAAATGCAGGAGAACTGAGTGTGCTTCCCAGACTTGAATGAAGGGAACAGGAAATCACCCGTATAGTTGGAGGTAGAAACCATGCTTTCCGGCACATTGTTCTCTTGAAACCACTCCAAAATCAGGTCAAGATTCCAAACACATACCAACAAACCAATGAAGAAATTCAAAATCTTCAGTTCAGATCTCAGTTCAGAAAAGGCCACATATGGAAATCTATGATTTCCATAGTTATAACCATAGATATTAACCATAGATATTCTTTATGTTGCTATCTTTGAGACCTCCAAGTTGTGTGAGGACCGAGGTCTCCAGCAACAGGCGCAATTTGGGGGGAAGTCTGGACGAAATATGGAGATTGAGCCAATAATGAGCCAATACAATAGCCAATAGAAATCAATATATGTATAATATAATATTATAATATATATATATATATATAATGTATATAGTATATATATATACATATAATATGAATATGTATATAAATGATCTTGCCAACTTTCATGGCTTTCAACTTGCTTCAGAAAGGGAATCAAGATCAACTTCATCAACAATGGGAATGTGCAGCACCAGAAACAGGAATTCTATCGAATTCCAGCCTGGATGAGGACCCCAAATCACGAAAACCCTGCAAGTTATGTGAGGGAATCTGCCAACTAGAAGTGTCCATATTCAGACCCAATACCACACCTTTTTTTTCAGATACTTTAAAGAGGTGATTTCACTTTGCCTTGATACAAGACTGTTTGCTTTTGCATCTGGAAGTTACTTGGCTAGCTTTGAGATTCGCCAGGAGATCCACGAATTGATGTTGGTGAATAGCCGCCGCGGATGCAAGGTCGTCCGATTGAAATGTCCAGAACTCAGTGCCCCATTTTTGACCGCCACAGCCGAGGGCCTCTGCTCCTGAGGCGGCGATCCCTTCATTTTTGGCCGCGGCGGCGAGGACTCGGGTCTCTCTTTGCTTTTGGGCGGTGTCGGATCCCCCATTCGCAGACACCCAAATACATCCAAATATATCAAATATATGGGGGTTCAGATTTCCTCTAACTTTAGGGGTGGGTTGACCCCCGGTAATCTAAACCCCCATTCAAATATCATGTTAGAACTGTTGGTGATATTAGCACATTATTAATCTCCATATCATCGATTTGTCGGTTTTTCTCCCCATTTTTGGTGGTGAAATACTGCCTCCATCCCGCCATCGCACCTGCGCACAGGAGCTGGAATTTCTGGCAGAGCACCAGGCGTCCCAGCGTTTTTTGTGACACAACAAAGGCAGATGCAAGGAAATTTTGGACAATATCGGAATCGGAATTGTGACTCAAATTTAGGACAGTTGGTATGTGAAAGTTGGGTTGACAATATATCCCAAGGATTTGAAATGGTTTTTTTCGAGGTACAGCTACTAATTGATTTGATTGACGGGTTGATTAAGAAGATCATCTGGGGTGGAGATGGATGTGCCGGGATGATGCGAACGCTGCGAGGATTTCACTTCAACGTATTTGAACATCGAGCGATCCACGACAATCATTTACATCCCACGTTTTTCTTGATGATTGTGACGCAACAGTCCGAATTTCTGAAAATGACGTTGTGACGCATGAGTCTAAATGATTTGAAAGTTCGAGCGACCTTTAACCCAATGATGGTCACTCACGAGTCTGTGAAGGCAAACACAACCTTAAGACGCCTCAAATCAGCTTGGACATTCACTGCGCATTGTCCAGATTATTCCAGATTCTGATGCACTGATAGTGGATTATCATCGGCTATAAGTGGCTATCATCCATTCTCATTGATCATCTGGTTGGTGGTTTGGAACATTTTTTACTTTTCCATAATATATGGGAATAATCCTTCCCATTGACTAAAGTTTTTCAGAGGGGTTGAAACCACCAACCAGTCATCAATGACCATCCTTTTTTCATAGCGTTTTTGTCGCCATGAGATGGACGACCACCAGGTTCCATGCGAGGTGGTGCCAGGCATCACATCGGCACTTGGAGCTGCTGCCAGTTGCCAGGCCGACGAGCTCGTTTCTTCATCTGGGGGGGGTATGGGGGTACCCCAAAAAAGGATGGTTTATGATGGAAAATCTTAAAATCATATGGATGATTTGGAGGTAGCCCATGGTAGCCCTATTTTAGGAAACCTCCATATCTTTGCAGCTCAAAGTCTGAGAGCCAAGTCGCCAGACCCTGCGAATCGCTGTTCAGGTGCCCCTGACCCATCGGGGCTTCAGCACCAATCACCTGCATTTCTGCGTGGGGCAAAGTAAGGCCAAGAGCCTCCCAGCCGCCTGGTTCCAGCGGGCTGGGGACGACTTGGGACTTAATTTCACGACCCCTTTGCTGTATGAATATTACATGTGTATATATACACACATATATATAATATAGTGTGTGTATATATATAGACACATCAGATTGCCAGAATTCAAGAAGAACAGACATTTGTTAGATACTTCCCTTCATCAACTTCATGTGTTTTTCGGACATGTTTGCCTGGGGTGGGGACTGCCAAAACATTCGAGGGTGAGAACCACGGTTGAAGCACCAGTTTAGGTGATGCTGAACCAAGAAACATTAGGAAATTTTAAGACCCGTGTTGCGTGGACATGGATGGCTGGGAAGCCTAAAACATGAATCTGCTAGATGTCAAGATAGGCAATTGAAGAACAAAGTGATGGAGCAATGTATTTGGAGACCATGAAGTACGGCCATGCCACAAACTTATTCAAACCCAAAGTGCCCCGAGTAAAGAAGAACACAAAATGGCAAGATGCAAAATGTTAAGGGTCTGCTAAAAGAGTCTATTAAGTCTTGTTTAATTGTGTTTCTTCAAACACCAGCCATGCATCTGATTGGTTCACGGGAAACTTTACGCGACAGGACATAGGATATTTTACCCGCCCATTGCTGCTGATAGCTGGCCCTGACTCATGGGGTACCAATGGGCTACAAATTAACATTCATTCATGTAATTTTGCAGTAAATAGCTTTGCGCCACCACCCACATTCTATGCCCATGTTGCTGAACAATCATCAGTTCCCTGGTTGAACCATCAATTTTTGGAGGTGCTCCCCAACCTTTTGGGACACTCCTCAATCCAATTCCTTCAAATACTACACATCAATACAACTTAAATATTTACCCTCTGGTAATTTAACATAGCTATTGAAAATCACCATTTTTAATGGGAAAATCCACTATTTCTATGGCCATGTTCAATAGCTACGTTAAATTACCAGAGGGTAAATATTTAAATACCATGAATCCACATGTTTCCAACTGTTCATTTGGACCTTTTTTGGGCTATTCAAATTGTTACCTGGGAGTCACAGCATCGCATCGGCCCGTCATCACCACTCAGGACCTGGAATGGTGTGAAATGGCCAAGCGATCGATGAAACAGACAGCTGCCGGGCAGCCCAGAGGTATAACTATAGTATGATTCTAAATAACTATAGTGTAATATAGTGTAATTATAACTATAGTATAACTAGGTATAACTATGATTCTAGATAACTAGGTATAACTATAGTATATATCTAGAGAGATTCTATAGTGTAATTCTATGGTTAATCGCTTTATAAACCAACAAACTTAAATTGGAGGTTTCCCAAGTCATGAGGGTACTCCAAATCATCCAAGTCATGGCCTAGATTTAGTATTGAAAGCCACGGTGACTTGGGGATCCCCATTTTGGGACACCTCCAATTAGTAGGGTGAAGCATGAGAAAAAATGGCTGAACTTTATTCTCATTCAGTTAAGTCTGATAATTCAGATCAATGCTGGGGCACATCAGCTCTGGAGTGATCTGGAGTGTGGGAGGTTTGGAATGATTTAATTACCCTTTTAACATAGCCATGGAAAATCACCATTTTTAATAGGTACACCATCTATAAATGGGCCATTTCCCATGGCTATGTTAAATAGCCAGAGGGTAGATTTAATTAGATCCTGGGCTGTTCTTTGCCTATCCTTCTTATCATACATCATACCGAATCATACCATAGGGTCTTTGTCGTCAAACGCCACTTGTATATCTGGTAAGTTAGCCCCACGCAGATCATCCGTGTGTGGTCTTAAGACAAGAGTTTTTCAACATTTTTTTATCATTGTTTATCCACATTTGCCCTAAAGATCTCCAAGCCATCTAGGTAGATAATGTGGTAAATCCAATAATCAACCATCCCCAACATTACCATGGTTTAAACAAATATTGTAAAAATCATCCCGATTAGATTAAACCATGGATTGTTTATCTAGTAGCTTTATGGCATTGGCTTTAGCAGTAGCAGCTTTAGCACACCGATCTGGAGTCTCCTTAACCCAGGTCTTCTATATGGGTTTGAAGCTGCTGGACCAGATCTGCGCCAAATTGAGGCAGAATTCTGATTTGGACCTCAAAGATGGACAGTGTAGCAGAGCAGTGACCAGTTTTGATATGCCACTGTATAAACTGTATATTGGTGTATTGTTGCATCATGGGATGATAATTGACCTCCCCCTAAGGTACCCCTCTTAAGTGCAGCCCAGAAACCAGTAATTTTGTTTAGAGTCTTTTTCAGGAACAGCTTCACGCGTCGTCATTGGTCAGATGCATGTCCTCATGAGGATAAATTATTATCCCAAGATATCCCAAGAGAAATCCCAGGAGATCCCAGGAGAACATGTGTGGCATTCCAGAAAGAAACATAATGGTCGAATTGTGTTGTGTTTGATGGTAGTTCCATGCGCTGACACCATATACATCCATGTACCAGGGGTATATGGATATATATATACACATATGTATATATATGTATACATATGTGTATATTTATATATATATATATATATATATATTTGTAGATAGATAAGATATGATATGATATGATATACTGTAGATATAGATATACCTCTTTTGTAGCTGATGACCGTTGACTCCCGGGCAACGCCGCGCCGGCCCTGCGGCGGACTGTGCCCGGTGGCGTCCTCGGAGGAGAAATGTGTCTGGACCGCCATAGTCGCCATAGTCGTTATGGCAACAGTTAGCCTCTGGTAAACTAACATAGCTATTGAAAATGGCCATTTATAGTGGAATTTTCCATTAAAAATGGTGATTTTCCATAGTTATGTTAGTTAACCAGAGGGTACACTCATATAGGTATGGAAAATAACCAGCTATGTTAGTTTACTGTTGGTGATTTTCCATAATCATGCTTAAAAAGCGAACAGTAAAATCCACCCAGCTTTAAGTTCGGTAAATCAACTATTTCAAATGGGCCATGTTCAATAGCTATGTCACAAATTACCAGAGGGTATGGCCATCGGAAAAAACTCCTACAACGGTTCGATATCATGAAAATGTTTGTCATTTGTAACGGCCAGAACTCCAAAGTTGGAAGCTCAAAGGGAACATTAAAAATTTGGTGATTTCATGACTTTAAATAGGCTCTTAGTGGTGAAATTATTGAAATCATGGGATGTATCAGCTATAAGCAGATGTTTGGATGGTCATCAATCCATTCAACGTAACAGGAGTCCCGAATGATGGTGGGATGACCATAAACCATATAACATCGAGCATGCCTAGGTCGGCCTAGGTGTTTTTTTCTCCAGAAGCTGTCTGACTTTAACCAACCAGAGTCAATCACCAAGGAGTAGTGTAAGACCAATGTACACCACAATGGTGATATATTAATACAGTCAATGCGTATCAATAGGGTGTATCCAACAGCCTGTTTCGTTTCCAAAAATGGTGATACCCCAAAATCGATTCGGAAAACTATAATAAACCATGATCATTTTGTTTGTACCCTAGTTTTGAACAAACCGATTTCTATTGGCAAATGGGGATGTGACCATCAGAAAAAAATGGGGAAAATTGAGAAACACTAGTTGGAAATTTAACAGAAAAACATCGGGATCAGATCAAAAAAATGGTATTGTGTAAAAATTGGTGAATTTTTAAGGAACCCAAAGTTGGAAATTTTACAACATCACAGGCTGACGGAGCCCAATTCATACTGGCAGTAGACCTGATCAAAGTGGTGTGTGTGCTCTGGCTTTGAGCATGTCTTCAATGATTAGTACTACAATATTTAATACTAACTTATAATATATATATATATATTATACTGGAGTATTAATATATTATATACATACTGGTGTTATTATTGTCAATAGTTATTTAAGCCAGATTCCATGGTTGTGGCTGAATATCTCAGCTCCAGGAACACCCAGAATCCACCACATCGATGAAAAAGGAAAGCCATGGAAAAAACGGTAGGAAAAACCATTCTAAACTACGGGGAGTTGGTAAATGTCGCGTTTTGAGGGATTTTGAAAATACCCTCTTTGGTTGGGTGATGTTCAGTTATAGAACATTTACTCCTGAACTATTTGGGGATCACTACAGCTCATGGTCGAGAAATGAGATCAGTATGACTTCCATACAGATCAAGTTGGTCATCACATACTTGGTGAAAGCCCTAAGTTGTCTCAGGCAGCACTTTGTTGTCTCATCTCGGTGTGCCATGCGAAAGATGTGATACAACCATTGGAATGGAGTTGTCATTTGGTATGATCTTTACAGCACAACGCATAGGCACGCAAGGATTCTTAACATTGCAAACATTAGTTATATCCATTTGCCTCCCTAACAATCCCTGGGTT
>Ga0126342_10002950_pt1 | contig 27445 bp, 19 predicted proteins | sample Cyp1metagenome_FD_92528 | JGI IMG/M metagenome (GOLD analysis project Ga0126342, IMG submission 92528) | Coral microbial communities from Lord Howe Island, Old Settlement Bay, Australia - Cyphastrea 1 metagenome | ecosystem: Host-associated > Invertebrates > Cnidaria > Coral ... | reverse complement strand
ATATATATATATATGTATATTTATTTATTTATATATATATACATCCAACAAAACACGTTTTTTTGTTTGGTGAGCTCTAGGTTGGAGGCCCTGATTTTAGAATATGTTTAATTTCTGATGGACCTTGGGGGGGTCCATTTTTGCAAAAATGTCGGCTGTAATTACCAACACTCAACAGCCAAAGATGAATATGAATGAACATAAATCCAATTTTTTCAACATCCGACCCCTTATATCTAAATAATAATGTAAACAAAAAATATCATAACACCATCTTCAAACCCATATTTTGCCCAGTTGTTCTCGGCAGCATGCAACTGGAGTACAGCAGGACGAAGAGCAATCCCTTTGCAAATATTCAAGCAGACGCTGGTTTCATTGTGCTGGGGGATGGTCCTGGCAGAACAGCAAACATGGGAACTTTTCACCTCTCAAACATGGGAATTTGATGGTTTAGTCAGCAAACACATGGGGAATTAGGAAATGTTTCTCATTGGAGATGGGGTGAAACCTATGGAAAAAAAAACAATTTTTGGGCAGAAGGACATCTATGACTCCTGTGACTAGCAGATACTTTCCGGTCTTGCAACCCTTTAATTTTGTATTTTAGCATTATATAGTGGGTTCGAATATACCGACCACCTAAACATATATATATATATAAGTTGTTTTGCAAGGTATCTAAAGTTGGCCAGTAACATGCTTGGCTAAGTCGAGATTGGTACCCCGGAACCTTGAAGCTGACACTGTAAAAATCGGTATAAAAGATGTCCTGGGATCTTCCGCAGTTGATGTGCCCGAACAAAAGGGTCATTGTCCAATTGGAAATTGCACTTTGTTTGAGGCTCCATTGCACTGGAAAAACATGGGAACAACTGTGATTTCGTAGGTTGGGTCATGTACTATCAAGCTAAACATTGACTCTTTGCAGGGTAAACATTGAGCTATCCCCTCCAACAGTGGCTAGTAAAGTTTGAAAGGATTTGATCATGCCGAAGACTAGGAAGCCTTGGATGTGTAGTTTAATGCATTAATCTGTGGATATAAATATTTGCAAACATATAATATACATAAATATACACATATATACATATATATATATATACAAAATACACGCTTTGAAACAGATGCAGGGTATCCGGTATCTAAGATTAATTCATAGTCATGAAACGTTATTTTTGCAGGGCTGTAGAGGTGTGCATTGCCATGAATCGCACAAGCCAAGGATATCTGTAGCACTCTCGGGGAGGCGGCGGCGGGAGGTAACGGTTGGGTAACTGGTCTCTAGCCCTGGTCAGTGAGTAATCTAACTGTGGCTCTCCCGTTTATATCTGAGTCATGGTTAGTACGCAATTATGACCATGTGGAATTTAGGAGCCCTTTTCCATGTACGGTACCAGCTTACATAGGTGAGTTATATTCACAACCAGGGATTTTGAGAGAGTGAGCGAAATTCGATCACATGCGGCGAACATCACTATAGTAATCTCTCTAGCCAACTATTAAATACACCAGAAATCCTGGTGTGTTGGAGCCCTCTTCATTTCGCTGATGGCATCAGTAAACAGACTCTGCGACGTGATCTTTGGAGACCACCAGAAGGGGTCAAGACTGGCTACCGTAAATTGCTAAATTCATGGCGTGAAATGTTTATTTTGGTCAGAGTTATAGATCAGATAATATACAGATAATATACAGATAGTATACTATAGGATGTTAAATATGGATGTTGTAGGTCTAAATCACTGAACAGATGAATACATACCATAAGCCATGCCATGGTCGTAGGTCTCTGTGATGCGGATGAACATACCGGCTGATCAATGCAGTCATGTAAACTTCTACGTGTGTATATGTTTCAAATAAATTAATTATCTAAATAACGGGGACGCGTTTTGTTTTTAAGATATTTTAATATGTCCCCTTTATAGTATTGATTTTATTATGTGTATGATTATTTTACTTATTGTTGTTATTACCAGTACTGCTGCTGCTGCTACTACTACTAATAATAATAATCCTAACAAATTGTATATAATATATATATATAGAACTTCCAATAGTAAAGTTATAATATATGTTGTTATTTATTTTGTATATATAAAAATATATACATATAGAATTTCTCAAAGTGAATTCCGAAACCAAAACAGTGATAAATCACTTCTCTAGCCTTGGCTTTACTTTATACACAGTGTGGATACATAGACCACATGAATTTGGCCATTCGAATTCCGCCGCCAGGAGAGCGGATTGATCAAAGACATCTCTTCCGCAGCGCATTACATTGACCTTTTCGGCCGCTGGGTGGTCGAATGGCCATGGCCATGGGGCTGTGTGTTTCCTGTGTGACTTGATTAATTACTAAAAGTTGATGTACACAGAACAAAACTGACAACCTTTGACAAGTCAAACAAATAGCATTGGTGATTTTTGTTGAAGTGTAACGTAGCCAGCAGTGAATAAACACCGGGATCCATGTTCTATTTCTTTGTATTGTAGATTGATGGGTTGATCTTCTAGGCTTAGTGGATGCTCCCCAAATAGCCCATCTTCATTGTGAAGAGATGATTTATTCCATGACAAACCCACGACCCTGAAAGGTAGGCAGCATCTTGAAGTGTTGCCATTGCTACTGGGATGCTATCGGCCGGAGTTAGGACCCGCCAAGAGAATAAAGCAAGTTGCCATTCAAAGTGTAGCCCGAAATCCATTGACTAATCATCACTTTTCCTACTAAAGATTATGACAGATCGCCCAAAATGGCGAAGATATATCATTTCCAGACTTTTCAAACACCCCAAAGACTAATTCACCAAGTTGCTCTTAAATGAATTGACCAAGTTAAGGACTAAGGACCCCCCCGGTTTTTTGCAGAGGTGCTGGGCGATGGAAGTTCCCGGTAAATATGTTGAGTGCAGCCAAGAAAGAGCAGGAGACTGGGGACGATCCCTGGGAATCGAGGTGATTTCTACAGAGATCTGTAGTCCCCAAAAAAGATAGAGGTCCTTTAAATCGGACGCTCAAATTGTGACTATCTATTTGGTAATATATTTTGTTGAGGGTTATATGCTATGTGTCATTATGTGTATATGTATAGAATGTGGACCATTTGGGTTTAAAGATTTGTGGCTTTACGGACATAGCAATATGTTGTTTTCCATATATATATATATATATATATACACAATTAATCATAATTAGATATTGTTTGTAGATTTGATATGATTTGATATATTTGGCAGGAAACTCACATAGATACTCAAAAACTCAATGCTTCCCCTCGAAAATGATCTACAAAATGCTGGCTGTCCATATTTGTTCCATGCTTGGTGAAATCCTTCGAACTTGTGGGGTTATTCTTGTAATTACCACACAATACCCTCTGGTAATTTAACGTAGCTATTGAAAATGGCCATTTATAGTGAGTTTTTCCATTAAAAATGGTGATTTCCAATAGCTATGTTAGTTTACCAGAGGGTATCTGAAACAAATATGGACATTACATGATACAGTTTCATGGTATATACGTGGTAGAGCCCTGTACCCCCCCGCTCCCCCACCGATGATGGTCATGGTTGGTGCCTACGGGCAGTATGGATGCTGCAGGGTGTAGCTTGCAGCCACGTCCCCCTGAGAGATGGGTGGGGGTGATACCAATGGATACCATTGGATGTTGCCGGGCGCCTGGCGGGTCTATATGTATGTATGTCTATATAGTATGTCGACATATATAAAATTATATATATACTATAGTATACTATAATATATATATATATATATATACTATATAATATTCCCATAATATATATGTACAGTAAGTACTATTGAGATATGATTTCATTGGAATCAGTGAATCAAATTTTGGGATTTCATGGGTTCAGCCCTTCGCAGCTCAAATGTTGGGCTTCAGAGCCACCACCACTCCTGATATCACTTGGGCTGCCACATTTGGGGCACGACCCCAATGGTTCCAACGTGCCATCTCTCATAGTAACGATTGTTGATATCAGCATGATCTCCCATAAAAATATCCCCATGCCCATGAAAACATCGCTTCTTGATCTAAAACCGAATCCTAACAAAAATGCCTGAATCTTAGTCAATGATATGTAAGTCGCTTATGGTCATTGGTAAACACGGTAAACCCGAAAACCGTTCCCACTTGGGGCTCATTATTGGGCATACCCCTGGGAAGGTTTACCACATGAATTCGGATTATTGTAGCATACTTGCTTGATCATCCCACTTACTACCCGGTTATTTAACATAGCCATGGAAAATGGCCGATTTATAGATGATTTGCCTATTAAAAATGGTGATTTTCCATGGCTATGTTAAACAACCAGATGGTAGGTTATATCCCTGGTTATAAGTGGGACCAGTAAGGTTACTCCACTTCTAACTAGGGTGAACAAACATAGTAAGTGAGATGAGCCACCAAGTACCATGCTGGAATCCAGCCTATTTCCTAGTCATTTGTCACAAGTCGGTCTGACAGGACATTTCTGCAGTCTATCTAGATGAGATGATTCTGGTGCCATTCCCAAAATCAAACTGTTCTTTGCTTGCTGACAGGCACATTCCGAACTTTTCCTGCATGAGTTTGCTGGGCAAAATCTAAATAGTGTCGCTGTTATTTGGTAAGTTATGCCCATATTTACCTGGTAACCAAGTAGTTTTTTGTGAATTGTAAATCAATTCCCTCATCAATACCAAAGTCGACTTCTCGAACATGGTTGAATCCTGGGTCATCCGATTGGTGCATGGGCAATTGTACAACCAAAAGATATATGATATATTTAATATATGTGAGGAGAGCAACATGTGTTTTTATTCCGTGGATTTTCTCTTAAGTCAGCGATACAGTCCTATTTTTTTGTTGGTAAAAGCTACATTTATGACCCCGTGTAGAACAGAGAAAGTGGATTTTAGCAAAAAAATACAATAATTAAAAAAAAAACATAATCACCAAAAAACAAATCGACAGGAAGAATCACCAGAAGAAACCAAAAAAAACAAGAAAAAAACAAGAAAACACAAACAAAAACAAAACCTGCATTTTCCGCAGTTTTTGTTGTTTTTCTTGTTTTTTCCTTGGTTTTGGTTTTCTAGTTCGTTTGTTTTGTTTGCTCTGGTTTTGTTTTTTTTTGTCAAACCCTATATTCTCTGTGTTGTTGGACTCATAAAGCTACATATGTTTTGGTCCAATGCCCATTTCTGTTGGTTAAATTCTGATATTTACCAGTTAGATTACATTCTTTGTTTGTTACGTCCTACTTTTTGCCACTCACATCGTCATTTGTTCCCGCTGGAGCGTCTCATTTTTGTTCGCTGTGTCTCCAGGAGGAGCGTCGGAAGGTCGAGGCCGAAGCCAAGCGCAAAGCCGAGGCGGAAGCCAAGCGTCTGGCACAAGAGGCTGAGGCGCAGCGAAGAGCAGAAGCCAAGGCCGAGGACTTTGGAATGGTATCAACGGAGGACGAACGCACCAGTTTATTAGGATTACTAGATAGACTATATATGCTGTAGTGATCTGTAGTGGGAATCTATATAATATATGCAATATATAGAAATGGAATATAATATAATATAACCATATATGTATATACTTGGTGGCTCATTACACTTAGTAAGTGGGTTATAGCCCCAGTTATAGGCGCACTAAACCTATTTACCCTATATATACCTGGGGTATCCTGGAGTAGGCCACTTACAAAGTGGAGCCACCAAGGAAGGATTGGGGATCACCGAGGGGGATTTTCCACCATATTTTCCCATGAAAATGTTCGTTCGATTTTCCAGCTTGTCATGTGAATGTTATTCCCAGAGGATACATAATACTGGGTAAATTTCATCACGACCGAGCCCTGCGACCTCACTGGAAATCATGGTTTATTTATGTGGAATCATCCCCAAATGGCCTTAATTCAGGTTAGTGAGTGACATATTATAATTTACCCAGATAATACTACTGGAAGTTTAAGGGTATGCTGGTTTGCCCAAAAAAGGTAATCCCAAGACTGCTTTAAAAAAGCGCCCCTTGACAAGGCCTGGGGTTACATACATAGTGCCCCAGTTCGTTGGCTGAGTTGGTTTGGTTCACTAAATGTAGCACGGGGTTATCACAATAGATGATTGGATTGGGGGATATAAATATCATTAAATATCCCAATATACTGTACTACATTGGGGTTACATATTTAACGTATTTGGCCAACGTAGTTAGACATGATCCATTTCTCAGACTTGGAAGCTGAAGGTAGCTTATTGCCGCCATCAACATGAAGGACGATGGTTTGACCTTAACCGAGTGCACTTGTGATGTAATATTATATATATATATATATTATGTATTATAATATGTTTATAATATATATATATATATATACATACATACAATTGGCACAACCAGATTTGGGATGTGCCTGTGTTTGACGATCAATTTTTTGGGGTACCTTTTTTTTTTACACAAGCCCATGTACTCGACAGTCGGAGAGTGGGATTACAGCTGAGGGTTTTGTTTTCCAAGAAGCTGACTACATAGGATCTTAAACAACATTGATTAATTTGAACAAAAATAAGCTCATATGGCCATATGATTATCATGATTAAAATAAACATATATAATATGTGGCTATTTTACAGAGTATAGTACGTTGATATGAATGTGTATATATATATGTTGAAAACAACATATATACAAAGCATATGTACTATGTATATATATACCCCGACTTCTGGGGTCTATATCCTATCGATGAATATTCCCATTTAAACACCCCTGCACCCTGCCGACCCGCAGGCGGCTGCGCAACGCGCCAGAGAAAAGGCAAAGCAGGTGCACAAAGTAGATGGTATGAGAATTTGGGGATCCTAAGACAGTTTTTTAGTTTTTTTTTTACAATAGAAACACAGGGTCGTTGCTACTGTAGTTGCTGCTCCACCCAATTCCAATCGCATATTCGGGGGTTGAGACTACCAGTGGGGATTTCATGCATATATAGTGAGATATAGCTAAGCAACAATGTTGTATTTGCGGGTGTCTGGATGTTAGGATAACCATAAATCGGTAATGCTAATGTGTAAAATTATGATACACCGCTAGACCATCAAATTTGGCCCGTGCCCTATCCTCAGACAAGCCCATGCAGTTTTTGGCGGTGTTGTTTCCAAGAACAGATGGAATAATTTCATATGTATCCCAGTTGGTAGGTGGTCAATGGCCCATGGTAACAGTAGTAGATAGTAGTAGTAACCGTTGGGTGAAAGAAATGAACATAACATTCCCTACTTCTCTTGTGGCGAAAAAAAAAGCCCTGGTTGATCTCAGTGCCTCTTGAGAGTGTAGTTGGTTCATCCATGAGCCGTTGAATACGTTTGAATACCTTCCCAGGATCTGGATCCAGACAGGGGGAACGATTGCTGATCGACCATCCACGTTCCGACGTGATGACGTTACGATGTTACCACTAATGACAGTTGCTAAACGGAATAATCTTTAAACAAAAATCCCCCAAAACTGTACTGTGCTGCTGAAACCTTCATCTAGAGGATCATGCCCAGGTGAATATTTTTGGCTTCTGCCCCCATCTTCAGGAGGCAGCCGAGGCCGCCGCAGCGGAAGCAGCCGCAGCGGAAGCCGCAGCCGCGGCGGAAGCCGCAGCAGAAGCAGCTGCATCGGAAACCGCAGCAGAAGCCACAACGGAAGCCACAGCGGAAGCCACAGCGGAAGCCACGGCGGAAGCCACACCGGCCGAGGAAACCCAGGCGTTTGGGGTGTGAGTGGGGATTTTGGGGTGAAACTGCTCTATGGACATTGGGATTTGCATGGGGGTTATTGTACAGTAATGGTAAATTCTCCGGGACTAGGGTTTACCATTCAATTCTGAACGTGTCTGAACTGTGTTGCGACCAACCCCACTGGCCGACTTCACTGTAACTTGGGGTTAGGATTGGTGGAATTTGGGTGAATCATCCAAAGAAGAATTGACTTCAGTCACTACTTCAGTCAGGTTTCAAAATTGTCTATTTAACTATTTGGCCGATGTATTGCCGGGATTTGGCTCCATTCATGAAAAGAAAATCACAAAATTCATACCGAATCTAAAACTTAAGACCAACAAATGTTGATATTGTTTAAGATCAAGACATTTTCCAGCATCACATGAGATTATTTGTTCAAAATCAAGCGTTCCAGTTTAGACTTTGGGATAAGATTTGAAGGCACTTTGTCCAGTGCCACAGAATCCAATTGCTGTTATAGCTGATAACCCAAAGTTTCCAAGGATGTTTGCCGGGGGATCCTTTGCCAAGATACAAGTTGCTGAAACCCGATGGGAACTAGGATGAAATAAGTACAGGATGGTAAAGCAGCTATGTATGTCCCTGGTTGATTTCGCCATGAACGTTGACTCACTCGGGGCTGATTGGCGTATCCCACATTTGGATCCATTAATATCCATTGCATCCCGTTCCAAACGTTGGACAAGTACTTCCAGCCTGGGAATTGATCACTTGCTCTGCCATGTGATTTTCCATGGACATTAGTGGACTGGTCTGGCTCAACGAGGAGAAGGAAGAAGAGAAGAAAGAGGATAAGGCCGAGGAGCTATGGCCTTCCCATGTCTTGGCGGAGCAAGAGATGTCTTGGACTAGGGTCCTATGGTGTTTTAAACGAGATTAAACCATCAAACATGTGGATAGAATCGGATAGAACGCTCAGAAAAGGGTGACTTCTTCAGCAGAATTGGATGTTCCAAACATAAATGGGATTCTGCAAGCCAGCAAAGGTGGGGATCAATACCAAAGGTTGGCGATTGGGCGGGGTCATTCATGTGTGTTTTTCAAGTTTTGATCCTGGAAAATGATGATCCCACTTGACTTTCGTATGATGGGTGGCTCAATCACCAAGCGAATTGAATCAGTTTTCATAGCTGGGTTTGAACGGACGGACCTTTTTCTATTGAAATGTTTCGGGTCACCTTACATCATGTGATTTGTGAATACTGGCGGCTTCAAATAGCCCAACGTTCGATCCCCAAAAAGGTAGGGTGTTTAGCCCGAATTGACCAAAAAACGTGGGTGGAAATCACCAATCCCAGAATCGGTTGGAGGAAAAGACAGGGGCACCGTAAAAACTGGGATGTTCCCTGCTTTTCAAATGGATAGGTTGATCCAGTGCTTTCCATCTCAGAGATGCTTATGCTGCACCAACACCCAGCAACTGAAATGCAGTGTTTCTGAGTTTGCAACTAGGGTTGCAACTAAACCATCTCCATAATGGCTTAAGAAGCATGAGTTCTTTAATCTTGTTGGAGGTCCCAAAAAAAGGACAAATCCCAGACCTCACTTGCCAACCTCGGACTATCTCGGACGAGACACCAGCGACGCGTTTTGCCATGGCGGACACTGTGGAACAATACATGCAGGAGTTGCTGTGGGAAGCAATGGCGATGAGTCACCTGTGGGGAGTAGTCTTAGACTATGCTTGAACAAAGCCATATTATATTGGATTCATCAAAACTTGGGCTTCAAGCAACAAGTTGTGGGGAGTGGACCATGAACCATGGAGGTAAAGTTTGCAGTTTGCTCAATGGTAGATGTTGAATAGTTTTGTCTAGCCACCTTGATAGGGGCAGGGAACTCTTTATTGATGAACTCTTGCAGACAGATGTGGAACTGCATGCTATCCAGCTAAACATGGCATTGTTGCCAGGATTTTTGTGCAGAGTATCAAAGAATAGAATAGCCATGTTTATCCCGCGCACAAATGGACTTGAATGCTTGACTGGTCCCCCATCAATAATGCTTAATACTAATTTGATGGCCGAAGAAACCAGCTCAACGGGCCATATTTCATAGACATGACATGTGACAATTACGAGAGGGTACAGTTCTTATTGAGCTGTTTGAGTTGGCAAAAGCTGAAGCAGAACATCTGATACATAGATTGTAGATATTGTCGTGTCATCCAGACATCCTGTTGATAGAATATGAATGTTATTAACATATATCGTATGTCTCTCCGATGTTTCTTGCACCTCCCAGAAGGGTTTCAGACCTGCTTTCACATGCTTTTGCCCTCTAGTGATCGAACACGGCAAGGGGAACGCATCGTTTTTTAAGCGGTACATTTCTCTCCACATGAACTGTTTTCATGTTCGATGACCAGAGCTTGTTCAGGTCAAACCGCTCATGTGAGATTTGAAAGGGTCAATCATTGCGGCAATGTTGGAAACCCCCATTGTGCTGCTTCCCAAACGCATCTATAGTTGCTAATAGTGTGTGAGCAGGTCTCGCAACTTGAAGTGAGGTATTTCATGGTCTATGTCATGTTTCGTTATATCATTTGTTGATTGACATGTACATAACATACCGATATTTTAGACGGTAGCATGTATATGCATACATATTAGTAATTCTGTATTACACACATACATATACATATTATATATATATCATATATATCCGTATTATACAACAATCTAATAATGATAATAAGAGTACAATAAACATAATATACACATAGACCAATGATACCAAAAGTTGAGTAGGACGACCCTGGTACCATGGGACAATAAAAATATGGGACAATCACCAAAAAAAACTGGTGATGTTCGCCGGGTCAAATCACAAATTTAAACGATTTGGATCATCAGAGCTTCGACGGAGGACATGGTGCCTGAATTGGATGATCTTCGACGGAAGAGCATCTTTTCTGAGGACGAAATCAGGCGTGGCAGCTAGAGGTACCCGGTGGTTCCACCGGTGAAATGTTCAGATGTCCAGTGGCATGTCGGACATTGCCGGTAAACCCAAGGATAGTTGTTTGGGTTTGTGACATGGGGTCTAACATGGTCTAACCGTATGTTTGGCATGATATATATGTGATCCCTAAATATCCCCTTAAATAGTCGATAAAAAAGGAGATGGTGAAATCTCCGCTGATTTTTATTTCGACTAATTACCAGTCAGTTTACATGAGTTTACTATGGAAATTATACTATGCCTTGAAACTGACTATGGAAATGATATGGAAATTATACTATGCCATGATTTTCAGTTTACTCCGCTGATTTCTGTAACATTCTATGGAAATGATACTATGCCTTGACGTCCCTGCTAGCCCCAGACTGCAATGGTTCCTATGTACTCAGCAATGGTCACAGCAATGGTCACATGAAAACGGTATGACTTGGCCCACGACCCAAGTCTTTCTGTATCATTGTTTGTTGGTCATGAATAGTTATTTGACATGATTTGACATGATTTGACATGATTTTAATTAATATTTTTATATATGTATAATATATATATATATAAATATATATACACTATATATTATGTATATATATAATATGTGTATACATATACATATATATATATATGTTATGTATAGATGTGTGTATTGTAAATATATATATATAGGAATGGAAACAACGTTACGGCACGGTTGTGCCTATGAGATCCCAGTTGGTTCTTTTGGTTTCGTCACCCCTCGGTGACGACACGATGACCTGGTTTTTCTAAAATGGGGTAGCCCCATGACTATGGAAACCCTACGTTAAATAATGGAGAACAACAAACCATACAATAAAGACTAGCTCAGATTTATTGTATAGTCAAATGGTATAGTTGATGATGTTGAAACCGTACTTACAGTAAATATAGTTCTATACTTACTATACTGTCAAATGTATCTAAGACTAGCCATGACACTCCCATTCCGCAGCGGGGGGCAAGCGTTTTTTAAGTGGCAGGCACATTGTCCGCCGGCGAAGGGATTTCGAGTACTCCCTGCAGTGCCTCGGGTTTGAAGCATCAACCTCACTGACCCACAGGAGCAATCGCACATAGATGGTTGGGAATGGGGGAAGCGGCCCGAAAGAGGAAACTGCAGCTTTGCGGCTGATAGTAAAAAGTAAAAAGTGTCATTTCTCAAATACAGGCTGAACATCTGGCCGAGCAACGAGCAACTCTTTTCGCCTGACATCCCTCACATACTTCGCTTGACGTGTTGTTTTGCTGCCCTGTTAAAGGGAGCACACACAAAAAACATGTGTAACCATGTATTGTGTGAAGAAAATAACGTGAATTTGCATTGCAGTGAAAAAACATGTATGTCCTGCAGAAAGAACCATTTGCACAAAATTGAGCATACATATGCATACGATATCATTTGATGTGTATACACACAGATATAGATAATAAATAGGTAGATATATAGAGAGATAGATACACAGACATAGATGGTTGGTTGGTTGGCTGGTTGGATGAAGGGATCGAAAGATGACTCTATCGATAGGTAGATAGGCAGGCAGGCAGGCAGGCAGGTAGGTAGGTAGGTACATAACGTAGCCTCGCAATAAATACTGTGCATAGTTCTCCCCCTTTGTTGTTGGTTTTCATTTTTCATGTCGTGCGATTTTCTGTGTGTTTCATCAGAAACTCTGAGGCGAAAGCCGGGCAAACAGCAGGCAGCTGTGGGCCGTGAAGATGAAGAATTTCCCAATGGGAAAGTGAATCTATGTGGAGAATCTCGAATCTAGAGATATCATGAGATATCTAGAGAGCTTTTTTTCGTTTGGATTGTTCCTCTTACTTGGACATATACTGTGAAAGTAGGAGGGAATTCAAGATCAACCATGTGATGGGCTCTGATTCTAGGCATATTCATGGGGTCGGTTTGATATATATTCCTTATTTTGTGGCACTTTTATGTGGACAATTATGAGTCACTGGATTTAGGGGTTTTCCTAGTCTGTTTGACAAACCCAAAGCATTGGTTCAATTTGAGGGAAAGACACATATTGAAAAACCGAGCAAAAAAACAACCCATTTGGTTTTGACAGACCAAAAGGTCCACGGTTTGAAGACGCAGGCATTTTGATACAGCATCGTGCCATGCTGCATGCTATTCTGCTCCATCCTGGGTAAGCCTTGGTAGTTTTCGTGTAATTCACAATCTCAATATCAAATACGCCCCAATGAAGCCATTTTGAATCTATTCATTTAATAATTGGCCCACATAGGGGTATTTACGTAGTTTTTTTTTCGAGGATGGGATTACTGAAGTATCTTAGCATTTTCATTCGGATATATACAAACCAACTCTTTATATTTTGAGTATCTAAGGTTGCCCATGTTATGCTGCAACTTTGAAAGAACTAACTAGGAGACTTGCGGCAAGACTGACTTGTGGAGCCTTGTGGAGACAAGAATGGAGCCCTGCCACAGTCGTACACATGGCTGGGTAAATTATAACGACCTCACTGCGACCTAACCCTGGAAATCATGGTTAGTAAGGGAAATCATCCCCAAATGGCCGCAAGATTCAGGTTATTGAAATATTTTAATTTACCCAGACATGTTTCATCATTGTTCATCATTCTGTTTGCCATCGGGGCCATGGTGTTGCATCCCTTGCTCAGGACTACTTGAACTATGCCACAGTCCCAGTTCCGGGGGTGCTTGGGAACACAATCAGCAAGGCTTCCATGGATTTCAGTTCCGGACGAGGGGCTGGGATTTCTTGATATTTCTTGTACTTTTTGAGAATTGATTGATTTAAGTGACAATTTAAGATGAATTTGCAGGACACCATAGGACACTGATGAATTCTTTGTTGGCAAACTGTATGGTTTTCAGATTCCACTCAATTCATCGATTTGGAACAGATGCAACAGTTCGAAGAATCGCTTTCGCCGATGGCCCAAGTTGGTCCACCGAACCGGTGACAACTCCAAGGGTCCCATGACAGACATGTGCCGCAAGGGAGTCCCGTAGGCGTCACAAGAGAAAAGGGGTGATACCAATGTCGAGTACTGGCTGCTATACACTGAGTTTTGCCCCTGATTCCATCCTGATTCGAATGTCAAAATGAAAGACAATTTGTTTCCAGACCATTCGACCTAGCCAATTGAGAAACTCCCATCCATGTCACAACTTTTGACTTTGCTATGTCGCGTATGTGGCGTTTCGCTTCGTTGCGCCGTCTTTCTTTTGCTGTAGGGCTATCGCTGGTGGCATGCGATGCATGCGATGCATGTGAGCCGATTGCGGCCGATGGCGAGACAGAGAGAGACTTTATGCATTTGCTGCAACGCTTTAGCCACAGGACAGCAAGATGTGGACTGTCACTGTTGATGTTTATAACACACAGAGGTACTGAATTACTGAGATATTGAATGATATTGATACATTGTAGAGCATTCTAGGATTCTATTCAGATATCAGATATGATACATCGGAAATCATAGGGAATGTTTTATGTGTATATAGCACTATAATTACCGTAAGCTATATGTCTTCATATATCATCATGTATATTTTTAATCATATTTGCGTCTTGGTGTATGACGATTTTGCATGTACATCTTTATATGCTACGGCAGGTTGTCCTGGATGACAGGATAGCTTTGATTCCATATCTGTGTAACGTCTCATAGCCGGAATAGCTGGCTGTGTTTAGGGTTATGATTTTATGCGTGTTTTTATCCTTTGGCAAATCCTCTAAACATTGGGAATCTATCAATCCATCGTGCATATTCTCTGTAAGATTGCTTGTGTCCCTCAAAGAATTTCACGAATATGCTAATATAAACCCAAGATAACCCAAGTACTGATCACACGCTTCAGGTATCTTCAGATATCCCGGATCCCATTTCAAGTTGATGAGTCCTAGGAGTCCTAGGGTGTTGAAATGGCTTGGTAAAGGTTTGAAATAGCTACCGTTACCATACATGATTTATCATCATTCTGCAATTTAGCTTTGCCATTTTATAGGCCTTATAGGCTGTGCCCAAATTTTGGACAAGCCCAATCACGTTCCAACATGCACAATACCAATCAAACCATGTAGGAACTCAGCTATCCCAAGGTCCCAAGGTCTGTGAATACAATCCACAGGTACTTGCTGGGCTTTTGGCCACCTGTGTATATCACTGCAATTATCACTGCATATATCTACATTTCATGTCATATCGTCAATTCATGTCAATTCACCGGTTGGTATTTTTCGATAGTTGGGCATGTTCGAACATGATGGTAAAAAAACGGGTGTCACTATGTGTTTTGTTTCGATTTTTGGCTCAAACAAACCATTGCTTGTCCCATTGATTTGTGCGTTTCGAACTTGCAGATTTTGGGGTACCTCCATGGTTAGAAACTCCACCAGGACGTCCCAATGGTCTGTGATGGCGCCCGATCCAAGTGTGCTGACTTGGGATGCGGCCTCTCCTGGACATGTCTCCAACGGTGTCCTGGCGAATTTCTGAAATTGACATCACTGATATGAAAAAGTGGATTTGGATGGTTTTTTGATGGATTGTTGGATTTTGATATAGGTTCCAAACCTGTTTGATTGTTAATTCCACATGCGGTTTGACTTTCAAACATTTGCATTGACGCCAGAAATGTAGAAATGATGGTATGGATTGGGATGGTGGATACGTCCTGGTCTGATGTTAGTTGATATGGAGTTCATTTGTTTGCTTGAATACAGATACAATTTAACATGATCTAATATGTCATGCATATAGTATACGTATACCATCGTATACATATATATATATATATTATATTTTTTTACAGTAAACATAGATGATTGATGATGGTTGTAATCAATGGTGCGAATGTCTGGGTGTTTTGGGAAATTGGCTGAGCCTGCCTCAAAGTCCTGGACAAAAAAAAACGCGGAAGATGTTTTCATCCCATTATACGGTGGGGGACGAACTTGTCACACTCAAAGAACTTAAGTGTAGTTACTCAATCCCCTATTGCAGTACCCTCTGGTTATGACTAACATAGCCATGGTATAGATGGCCCATTTATAGATGGTGTGCCTATTAAAAATGGTGATTTTCCATGGCTATGTTAAATAACCAGATGGTAACTGTTGGGGGTTTTACTACACCTGGTCACCATTGGTCAAAATTGATGTGAATTGGGGACGGTGATGGCCAGGTGTGCTTTCAGTACCTTTGGATCCTCTGCTTGAGCCGTTGCCGACTTTCTGAGCGCTAAACGTAACCGGGGGATAACTGTCACCAGCTGTCACTGGGGAGGATCAGGTTTCAAGCTGCAAATCTCTATGGAATAGGAGCAATAGTGCTCAGAGACCTGACACGAAAGGACTTGTTGGTTCTTTAGAAATTTGATATAAAATGGAATAAAACGGTATAACATGTGAAGTTAGTTTGCTTGATAAATTATATTTGATATTGTACACATCCAAAGAAGAATATATTTCTTTGACCAGAATGGGTTTTGGATTCTACGCAGTATTCTGCTGAATCAATTCTATTCCATGTTTGGAGCGCACCTCCTTCAAGATGACACGGGACTAGACTTTGGGTTATTCGGCCACGATGACGTTGATACTGAAGGTGGATATTCAGTCCGTTCCTAAGATGTAATGACCCTCCTGCCGACTCTTAGTGGGAGATGACCAAAGCTATTCAGTTGCAAAAAGACAAGCGACAAGCCGGTGATTCCGGATAAACTAAAGCGAGCTCACACGATCCTCACCATAAATGCATCATAATCACCCAACAATTTCATGTGTGGAATGGAATGATTGCATCAATCCGCCCAGTCATGTTCTTTTATAATCAGGCTAGGACCTTGATCTAGTGGTTTATAATCCATATAGAACTGGAGAAATTCAATATTTCCATCTCTGAGTATCTTATTATCTATGAACTATATAAAACTTTCGAAATTCCACATATCCCCAGTTACTTCCCAGTTATTTTATATAAAGAACTCGGTTTTTCAGCATTCCCCACTTCAGCGCCCCAGCCGTCCCAGTTCCCAGGATGTTTTTGACCCCGACAGTCCCATGTTGGAGCTGCCGGTGACGATGCGCTTCGCAGAGACGCAGCCGGCGCCCAAAGGTCTCATGTTGATCCACTGTGGTGGACCCGGCTCGGGCTCTAACTGTGTGCGCTATATGTATGGCAGACACCTGCAGGTGCGGGGATCAAAAAGGTTGCATATATATATATATACTTTTATATTATATTATATCATATTATATTATATTATATCATATCATATTATATCATATCATATCATATTATATTATATTATATCATATCATATTATATTATATTATATTATATTATAATTATAATTATATTATATTATATTATATTATATATTATGTATATACTATATATATATTGTATATATATATATTGTATATTATATATATATTGTATATATTATATATATATATATATATTATGTATATATATATCATATAATGTTTACTTTGTATATAGTATTCAAATATTGGATAGTGATGATTGTGGGAAAATCAGTTAAACCTTCACAGGGAAGGCTTAAAATATAGTGAAACTACAAACATGGATGCAGTTGGAGTTGAACCAAAATGGATGGATCTTTTTTCTGCCTGTCCGTGGGATGGTTAAAGATTATGATGACATGTTTGATGAGATTGATGTGACCCCATACTTTGGGTCGCCTGGCAGTGCTAAGTCTGTACAAAACACATCATCAATGAATCAATGACAGCCTCCGGAGTCTTCTTCTTTTTACGTGGTGTGACCATAAACCCACCATTGCGTTGGATGATTTCCCCCCCCAAAACAAAAAAACCCTCCATTTTTTCCTGGGCCATTTCCAAAACGCTCCCCGTTTAAGCCACGGTTTGTTGCACCACCGGCGGAGCTCCAGGGCTACGATGTCTTTTCCATCACCCAACGTGGCATGGGCTCCGCAGAGCCCGCCTTAAACTGTGCCAATTCCAAGCTGCCGGAGACTTGTCCCAGCACCGGCTGCCAGGCCATGGATTTTTTTGGCGAAACTAAGAGTTTGAGAACATGACCATGGTCATTTATAGATTTGCCTATTGAAAATGGGATGATTTTCCTTAGTCATGCTAGTTTACCAGAGGCTATTTATATGGATTTATAGGGAGATGTCAGATATTAATGTGGATTCCTCATAATGGAGACTAAGAATGGTGATTTACCATGAACATCAATGACATCTTTTTTTTTGGTGAATCAGTCTTGGATCAGGAAATTCTGGGTTTGGTGATTCGCAGATTTTTGTTAAAACCCAGAAAAAAATGTTGATTTAGCTGACCAAGACCATCATGAAAAGTTGCTTCTGAGAATGAACTTCTGAAGCATTGGGGCGTCTGGAATCGCAGAATCAGCATGTATTCCTCTTTGTGAATTGTCCCCCGGAAGATGTCGGAAAATCTCTCTGACGCTGCCATGGCTTGTGGTCATGATGTGCGCCCGTTTTGTTTTTTGATGGGTATAGAAAGCCTATGTTTTTCAGGTACAGAAGGATGATATGTTGAGGGCATACCAGTTCAATGCAGATATTGCAGTGTCATGATTGCGCATCTTGTTGGAAAGTCATTGTCCAACTCCAGCGAAAAAAGTTCCGCTTTACAACACTTCAAGTTTTAGGGGGAACCCTGGCATTGTTGGATCTTACCCTCTGGATAAATTCTAGCGACATCACGTGGCATCGTCAGTAGGAAAGTAAGGAGGGATTAGGGTAACTATCCCAAGATGGCTGAACTGTTCAGGTCCTTAGGTTGGTGAAGTATGATCTCATTTATCCAGATTGATATGAATGATGAAATATGATGGAGTAATGTGATGTAATGTGAATATATCAATACATAATTATGCGAACATATGTTGTATAGAGTTATATGTATATATATATGTATATGTATATATATATGTTATTATTATACTATAGTTATACTGCTACAACATATATATATACATATATACATATATGTATATATACAACATACTATATGTAACAATATATGTATATATATATATACGTATATGTATATACACATATGCATAATGTGGATCAATGATATTTCATGAACCGCTGCCATTTTGATCCACAGTCATCCCTGGAGGTAAGTGACTTCACAGACTGTCCTTGCGCCTTGTTGGATGGCACCCCGCAGTTAGGGGAAATTTGGGTGCCTTGGCAGTTGGTTGTTGATGCGTGATTCATGGGATCTGTGGCTGTTTGATTGTATATGATATAATATATATATATAGTATTTAAATACTGATTATGTTTGTATACATATATATATATATATATACATATATACACACACTATATATACACACTATATATACACACAATTGACATTAACTAACAAAACAGTTGCATTTCATGTATTAAATACATGCATATATCTATATACACATAGATATCACATATCTCCAAAAGCAAAGGCACCTGGATGAACATCCAACTAGCTGGGCCGGTTCGAATATTTCGATCTGGGGGATGCAACCATGATTATGTACCAGTTGTGATTGCATATATATATATACACATATTTATACACCACATATAAATATATATATATATACATATGAAAAATCCCCTAATGATTTCTGTGATTACCATACCATATCTACCATCTTTTGACACTGCCATCCGATGGGTTTTGACTCGAGGCAGACATCGATCCGGCGAATGAGTCTTGGGACTTCGTGGAATCGGGATGTGGGGAGGGCAATAGCTGCTATAGCAATGCGACGCTCGAAAAATGCTACGCTCTGTACCATCTGGTAATTTAACATAGCTATGGGAAATGACAATTTTTAATGGGAAAATCCACTATAAATGGCCATTTTCAATAGCTATGTTAGTTTACCAGAGGGTACTTGTTACTTGTAACAAGTAACTTGTAGCGCGCTCGAAAAATGCTATGCTCTTAACGTCTTTTAACTTGTTCAAGTAAGTTGTAACACACTCTTGTTGCTAAGCTCTTGAAAAGCAGGTTCCAAGTTCCAAGCAATGAAACTTCAAAACCAAATGTGAAGGTCATAACGTTGTGAACCCGCTGCTGAAAGAAAAGGTGTTTCAGTGGTTGTGGTTGTGGTGACGGAACAATACTGTGGATGAAAAAAACATACCTGAAAGGATGTGTACAGAACTGGGCAAAATCTGCAAATGGCGTTCATGAGAAGGATCTCCATCAGCTGCAGATAGCATGAGATTGCATCATCACTGTGTCCACCACACACAGTCCCCACACCACGGCGTGACGTAGTTTATCCTTTAACCTTTTGCTAATTCATAAGAATATCTACCAATGAGCTAAGAATCGGATTTTTTGCCAGGGTATCTAAGTTTGGCAATGCTAAGGCTAGCTAGGAATTATCTCAGATTTTATCTGCAACTGAATGGGGGTCAACACCAAAGACCGTGAGAATGGCATATACGGCACATATATATATACATGGTGTGCATTCCTTTAACTACAGCTGATCATTGAATCCGTCGAGGAGAGCCAGGTGATGAAGCTCTTCCGAAAGAGAGAAGAATGGGGGAAGCGATGCGCGGCGTCGGAGAAGTTTCAGCTAAAGAATGACAAGGGGAAGAGCTACAATTTCTTGAACTACGTGCGTATCCTCAGACTAAACGTACTAAACACCGGGACACGAGACTTGTGATGAGTGGCGTGTTAAGCCAGTCGATTTAGTGTCCCAGCTCGTATATCTCAGGTGAAGCCTATCTTACAAACTCTGTTTGGACCTACTGAGTCAAGCTGAGTCATCTTTAACAAACCATGCTTCAACCCTGTCAACTTGTTGTCGCTTTGAAAGTGTGTTTTATGTGGTAAACCCAACAATAAACCTACAATTGGGATGTTGTTGTTGTTGTTGTTGTTGTTGTTGTTTTTTTGTGTGTACATATATATATATATACATACATCACATTTATGATGATTTCCGGGATGGTTTATTGGGGGTTTACCACATGCCTTCATTTTTTTGTCCAAATGATCCAAGACATGGATGGCTCAGCCACCAACCAGCGGTGTGCCGTTTACCAAATTGACACCTCTAAGACTCAATAAGTGTGTCAATATGTGTCAATAGTAAACGGCAGAGTGTATGATACTATGTGTATGATTCATAGTGTGTAACTCAATGATATCATTGCCCTTTTTAGTGCAAACAATAGAACAGTAAATTGACCTTTTTACTAGCCATATCCATGTTGTGTCCAACATTTCTTTGGTGAAATCCCCAATAAAACAAGGATGGTTGGGGACCCCTATTGAAACAATGGTTCAATTCATGTTAAACAATGTCCAACCATGTTACAAATGTTCAGTCATGTTTAATCAGGTTCAATACGTTTTTTCTCGACGTCATTTTTATTTCTCACAGATTAACTTTCTATGTATTCAATCCTTAAGCAGTCATGCGATATCCTAATTGTGTTTGCCTTGATACCCCAATTGCCAATACTTTTGATACCCACTTAGTTTTTATTTATCCCTAGATTATGCCTTGACTTTGCACCAAAAGTAGTTCTTGTTGATGATCATTATTGTCCATTGTGCAGTATTTCTCATCATGCACTAGTGTTGTCACTGTTCAGTTTTTCTTACTGATGGCATTTTTTCCTATTGGCCAGCAAGTCATTCGTCACGACCAGTGCCTAATGATTCAATCCTCATGTGTGATGCTTTAGACCCAATTTTCGATGTTCACAACCCCCATATGTCATGGTTAAATCACAAGTCCACATTTTTGAGAGTTCAACGACCAGTGCCTAATGATTCAATCCTCATGTGTGATGCTCTAGACCCAATTTTCGATGTTCACAACATATATGTCATGCGGTAAAACCACATTATATACATGTTTTGTTTGGTTAAATCACAATGTTTAGTGGTTACAGCAGCAGTCACCATGCCAGTGAATTCAGCCTCAAACCAGTGGAGGTCGGCACTCAATTCCTGGTCTACGATCTGGAGCGGCTCCGAAAGGCGGTTGGCGCAAAGAAGCTGAACGTCTATGGTGAACCGATGGAGCGAGGGGCTCCAGACGATTCAAATTGTTTGGGATGATTTTGATTTGGATCCCAAACAAATTGATAGGGGATTTATGGGGGGTTTCAAACACTTTGAGATATTTTGATTTGGATTTGTTGAACGGATTTTTGAAATGATGATTCCATATGATTCCGATTGAAAGAATCATGTTCATTGAAAATCCATTTATAGGGGATTTGAGAATTGCATGGGATTGTTACTATTTGAGGTAGTTATTGGAGTGTTTGTGTTCAAACCCCCAGTAAAAAATGTTTTTTTATTATTACCGTTATTTGAGAGGTTTGAATGGGATTTCACCAACAAACTTCAATCATTTATTGCTGTTCAAGCGTACTTGGGATGATTGGTTGAAATGTTCGTCATATTTTTGGACTGGGTTAAAACATGTTAAAACATGTTAAAACATGTTAAAACCACCAACCAGATCACAATATAATATTCTATATTTCTTGTAAGAACGCGGAGAAGTCCCCACAGTTCCATAGATTACATTCGCGAACAAGCAGAGGGTTCATACCGCCCATTCCTGGTGAAACTGGGGGGAACATGTGGGAACCAGAATCTTCACTCAAAAAAAAAGTGGTGGCCCATGATAGTTATATGACAAAGAAAAGGTGGTTGTGATTGATAGGTGAATGTGATTCATGGTTATAGTTTTATAGATTTATTTGTTATCATGTTTGTTTATCATGATTGCAGTTGCTGTTGTTTTATAGCCCTATCATTGGTGTTATGATTATGATATCGGTTATAGTAATTGACATTATGATCATGGTAAACTTTTAAACATATATTTCAACTTGTAAATCTGTATCCATATATATATACACACATCATATACATTGATATGTTATATATACATGGACATATATATATATATATATATATTGGTACATACATACATACCAATATATATATATATATCTATATATACAGTAATGTATATATACCAGTATATGTATATGTCAATGTATATATATATATACATATCTATCTACATAAATTTGTATATGGATATATACATCCATACTGGTATACATATATAATGTGTATATATATATACACATATTTTATATCATTCAATAGATGTTAATCTCTAATCATGATACATGTTACATCCCCAAAACACTCTACATGTTGTTGATCTTCATATTGTTCCTATCGTTCCTACCATCATAGAATTGGATGATGGGAAAATTTACAGGAAAGGCTCTATATTTGATGGTAAAAACCATGGTTTCCGGTTCAGATTTTCCCAACAAAACCAATCCATTGAATCATGCTTAATCACCTGGTTCATTCCATATTTTTGTTGGCTAAATCTCCATGGTTGGTTAAAAACCACAGTTCTGTTGGTAAAAGCTACCATCCTACATCAAGTTGGTTTATAAACCCCATTAACTATAGTTATAAGTACCATAAACCATAGTTATGGGAGTTATGTTCACCAACTGAACGCTATCCAACGGGGGCACCACCTTGATACCATCCTACAGGTTACAGCTACGGCACCTACGTGGGTGGCGTCTACGCCTCGGTCTTCTCGGAGACCTCCGGCAGAATCGTCCTGGACGGCGACATGGAGGCCTCGCCGCGGAAGGACGCGCAGGCGGAAGGGGATGCCATCGCCAACGAGCCGCGGCGTTCAACCCGTAACGGGGTTAGGAAAACGGGCCGGGGATGGGATGAAAACCGGGGAAAATGCCATGAAAAATATGGGAAATACCATGAACATGGTTTTTTATAGTGAGTTTTCCCATTAGCATGGTGATTTTCCATAGTTTTTGGTAAACCTTTACCAGAGGGTACCATGAGAAATATGGGAACCATGGGTTTAACATGGGATTTGGATTGATTTAAACATGAATGTGTAAGGGATATAAATTTGATGGATACTGTGGGGATGTCAATGGATTGGGACATGCTTAACCAGAAATTGGCTGGTAGTTGCCACCAAGGAAACTGGGGGTTTCCTGTACATTTTCCCTCAATCCAATGAATATGGGATTTCAGTAGCTAAAACCCAACAAAAAATGCGGCAATAAACATTGTGATTTTAGCATATTTTAGCACTAAAAATATGGGACAACAATTGATAAATAGGATTTTAAATGAGCAAAACATGACAACACGCACAAATTGGTGGTTCAACCAATAAAACATTGGGTTGGACCATCAAACAGTTGGTTATTTGAGCAAATTTCAACAAACATTATACCATTTTATGTGATACTGTATGTCAATGTATGTTCAATAAAACGGTGATGCACCATCGGATTTTGGAGTTGATGCACTGGGTTTGGTACCTCAAAATGCCGGATTGATTCAACCAAGAAAACATATGATTTTGGTTGGGAAGATGGTGATAAAACTGACAGTACAGATTGAGGTTCAAGGTTGAGTCATTGGGATTTAAGTTAACCATCAGACACTTAACCTCAGGACCAGGGGTCTGGGCATTACTTTCTGAGGAAAGTGGTCTGGTTGGGATGTTGTGTGTTTCAAAAACAGCACAAAAGATGAGATTGAACTTTCCATAAGCTGGAGCTATAGATTTGGGGGTAGCACATTCATAAAAGCTAAATAAATTTACTAGTACCAACAATGTGTTTTTTTCCATCATTGCTTGTAGTTTTTGTCAACCTGCCCAAACTCACAGTAGACAGAAGCCAAAAACACACGACTAGTCAGCATTCCCTTGATGTAGAGGCGTGTTGTTTGGGTGCAAGTTGCGTACCACATCAATACCACATGATTTTGAGTTGATGGCATGACGTAGTCAGAAATATTGGTTGAAAAAACCATGGCATGCCAACTATCGCGTGAACTACACCGGCTTCAAGGAAATGAACATTTCCAGATCTCGCTGCCACATTTGCAAAGGACAAGTTCGTGGCATTTTTGCTCAACACCTGCAAAGATGCGCCAGATTGCAGCTCATCAAGACAAGAGCGCGGGTATGTGCCAAAATCAATACAGAAATGTGGCAATTTTAGCATCCCAATGAGGACCAGGATTTCCCAGCTTTAACTAGTCAATATATAGTCATGTCTGGTCATGATGGCCGACACGTTTTGATTTACCACTATACACAGCACACCAAGACACGGGAATGGTTTTTTGCTTCATGTTGTTCTTCTTTGCATTGTTGGGAACTCGTAGGTTGCCAGAATTTGATGAACCAGTATGAACCGTTCGGAGCATGGATCAGAGTCCTAACATAAATATCATGACTTTCAAATCCAGAAGGAACAACTTCTACATCGATGTACATCGAGTGTGGGATTCACCCAATGCCATAGTCACCATCCCATGAACCAAAAATGGGCCTATTGGGATGGCTACGGCTATCCAGCTGCTCGGTGGTTGCTGCAAATTATTTAAGTGTTGCGCCTGTCTCGTTCAAAGCAAAAACCAAGATTCACTATGCAGGGTTTCTATTACCCTCTGGTAAACTAACATAGCTTTTGAAAATGGCCATTTATAGTGGATTTTCCCATTAAAAATGGTGATTTTCCATAGTTTGGGTTAAATTACCAGAGGGTACCATGTTCATACATGTTTATTTCCCATTTAAGAAACCACAGCTGCGCCGCCACAGAGTCTACGTAGCTACACCGCGAAAGTCAGAGATCCTGAGGTCCTTTGGCCAAGCCTGAAGAGAACTATGACAAGATTATTGAGAGCGCCCGAAAGGGTCAGTTGACTGCTCCCACAGATTCTTGTTGAAACGATTGAAATGTGTTTTTGAGGCCAGGACACTCACTGATTTGGCTTTGGAAGCATGCCAAGTCCGTTTTGATGAGTTTTGTGTATGGGGAACATTAAATGAAGTTAAGGCTACCCGATTCTTGAAGAAACCCATTTTGGAGATTTTTGGAGTACACGAAGGAGACAAACCCTAAAAGTTGTCACACCAATACCGGAGGCTGTTGGTTTACTTTTGGGAGTGTTTGCAAGTAGGCCCCAAATCATTTAAATCATCCATTTTCATGGGATTCTCATAGGATATTTCTATGATAATGAAACCATCCAGCTATTGTCAATTGGGGTATCCCCATGACTTCGGAAACCCATCATTTTCGCTATGTTTTTCAGAACTGAATCACCAGTTGCGACGACTTTTCCTAAGGAATCGAAGAAAGACTTCCCCTTATCCGTGGGGATGCTGATGGCGTACCTCCAAGCGGAATCCTTGTCCAACTCGGGTCGCTATTTTGCCACGTGGCCAGAGACCAGAACATGGTCATATGAGTCATATGAAACATGGGTCATATATGGGTCCAAAACAAATGGTTGACACTGTCGTTTTCTCTGCTTTCCTCTTACTTTTTCCAAAGGAAATGGTTGATAGCTATCAGAATGAAGTCTGGATAAGGTACCCTTGGAAAAGAAACAAGGTGTGCTGGAAAGTCCCTGATTTGAAGATGGCGTTCCTACACAAAGTATCCTAGTATGATTCAGTTTATCCTTTATTCTATGATCGTAGTCAATATCCCATTGTCATTTTGATGATCTTTGAATCATGATGCCTGCTTGAGCAACCATTGAGCGATATTAGTTGATCACTAGTGATATAAATTCTATATCCATTTCTATTCTATGTATGTATATATATATACCCCCTGGTAAATTAATAGTTGGACCCTGAAAATCACCTTTCATGGAAACTAGTCTTCCAACCCCGATGACTGCCAATGACTGCCAGGGTCTATGTTAATTTACTGGAGGATAATAGAAACTTAGGAACCACCAAGCAACTGGAGGGTATATGTCTATATTCCATTGCTATGGTTCATTTCTGTCTCATGACCTGAGTTGTTCCTGTGTTCCCTGCGTTTCACTGACTGCGCTTGGTGCAGCTCCGGTCCCGAAGAGCCCACAAGTTTGGTCACTTAAAACCCATATGTATTGATAAATATGTATATATAGTATATATATATAGAAACCATTAGAAACCCATATGTATATATATATGTATACATATAATTATATATATATATATATATATGTATGTATGTATATATATATATATATTTACTTGCATATATAATTATATACTTATATACATATATAATTAGATATATATATAATTATATAATTATATATTTATATACATATGTACTCCCAGGGATGTCCAATGTCCCCATGCCATTCCTATTGTATGTTTTAAAAATGGCAACCAATATGTAGAAAGTACAAGCCGATCCTGGAAGTTGTCCAAAAACAGTTAGACTTTTTCTGGATCGCTCAGATGTTTCATTGTTTTCTTTTGTTTTGGTGTTTGCACAAAGGGTTAAACCAACACCATAAACAACCACTGCTCTGGTTGACTGATCCAAAAGTTGATTTTAACATGTTAATCTCCTCAACTAACAGTTTAACTTTATAAGATTCTTACTGCTACAGTCTGAGACCATCAAAACTTATTATTTTTTCATGTTTTTTCATTTTCATTTTCATTTCCATTTTCATTTTCATTTTCATTATCATTTTCATTATCGTTTTTTTTCATTTTATCTTCATTTTTTTTCATTTTTGTTCATCACCTTTTGCCATCAAACT
>Ga0126342_10002949_pt1:2500-27450 | contig 27450 bp, 24 predicted proteins | sample Cyp1metagenome_FD_92528 | JGI IMG/M metagenome (GOLD analysis project Ga0126342, IMG submission 92528) | Coral microbial communities from Lord Howe Island, Old Settlement Bay, Australia - Cyphastrea 1 metagenome | ecosystem: Host-associated > Invertebrates > Cnidaria > Coral ... | reverse complement strand
AGTGATAGAACTTCCGAATCTGGTCGCACTCGGCTTTTGGATTGGTTCAAGACACTTGGGGTGGCCGGGGTCATATTTTTATGGACAGTGATCAGTTTTGCTGTTGTTGTAGGAGTCACTCGGCAGTCTGACAGAGTCGTGGGCTTCTTTTGCTACCTTGCTTTCTCAATGATGCTTCCGTTTTTGATTTTGGACACCTTCAAAGTTTGTCGACGACATTGCCCGAAACAGGAGGCAACTCGCCTCTGAAATTTCAACTTGTTCGCTTCGGCTCCTTGTGGTGATGGCTTAAGCCACATCGTTTCAAGTTGGATGGCATGACCTCCAAAAATCCTATAGATGTATAAACATGTAGGTTTGAATTTAGCATCATAAATCATGATGTGCTGTGCAAATTCATACGTGCACGCTGTGGCCTTGACAAAAGAGTCAGGATGCAGCGGCGCGTTGGTTGCTGGCAGCGGCTCAATAATTTGCGAAGCAAAAGTGCGTGACGAAACTGCTGGAGCAGAAAGCCGGCACCAATGATTTGCGCTACTTAGTGCAATGGGGGATACGAGATAACAATTAATATATAATACCCCAACACTATGGATTTCTGATGATTTCAATACTAGGCCAATGTTGAGTGATGTTTGGGGGCCCCAATTTTCATAAACCTTCGTTTGTAGTAATTACTCCCCGTGCTGGCAAAACTGTTCAAACTCATTTTGATTGCTTATCTTATCGCGCGATTCACTAACCGGTGCCGACTGCACGGTTGCATTTGTTTTGCGTAGAACACGGTGTGCAAGAAGGTAGATCGATAGACATGTTAAAATAGATTGATAGCATGATAGATATGCAGACAGATTTACTGTAGATAGATTTAGATCGCCAGCTAGATGGATAGACAACTCCTTTAAGAGCCTACAGGGATATCCCATATGGCCCATATCCCACGGGTACCCCCGAAAGGGGCTCCTCTGACCAAACGGCGGAACGGGGAACGGCAAGGTGTTGAAGCGGCGGCAAGCTCCGGCGACTCTAGCTGGCCTTTGCGACTTGACCGTAGGGACCCGTAGGGATGGCCGGAATCCCGGAATCCCGAAATCCTATGGGTTTCATCATTTTTACCTTTGACACGGCCACCAAACATAGGAAGTTAATGGAAGTTAGGTATGAAACATCCCTCGCCTTGAAACAAGTCCCAAAATCATATTGTTAAGATGGTTGCTGCAGATCTCCCATCATATCTCTTCTATTCACCATTTACACCCTCCAGTAAATTCAGAGTTCAACCCTGAAAAGAAGCTATTTTTAGTGGTTTCACTCCCCCCCAAAAAATGCCAGGGTTGAACTGTTTTCCTTTACCGGTGGGTTACCGGGGACCCGAGTCCCTGAGGAACTCCGCCCGGTTCAAATCGAGGTTTTTACGGCCTCGTGACTGCGATGTTTCTGCGATCTCAGCTGCATGGCGATGTTTTCCCATGACGGTTGCTATTCCCCCCGCCATTGTAAGGAATCCCTAATGATTGGATGACCCTAACCCATATAACCCATATGTATAAATGTACATACACACACATATATATATATATAAATATGTCTAACTCCCCAGAATACCCGTGACTCTTCGGTGGTTTGTTTTTTTTCCCATCTATCCCCCCATTGACGATTTCATATGAGGGGGGTTGGCTCAACCAGCGAGGTTTCTGGTGGATCATTTGCAAAGCTATGAGGATGGCCTCTCGAACTTGGACGTCGCTGCCTCAAAAAAACACCCAGTTGCTGGTGGCTGTGGCAGTACAAATAAGTAGATAGATTGGATTAGATTAAGAGTAGATTGGATCGGATAAGATAAGATAGATAGCTAGCTACCTAGCTTGCGCGATAGCTAGATAGGTACAGTAGGTAGGTAGATAGATGGATAGATAGACAGACAGACAGAGACGGATAGAAAGATAGATGATATGTACATTTTCATGCATACACATTGTAAATGTACATATGTGTATATAAAAATGAATCTATCTATCTATCTATCTGTCTGTCTGTCTGTCTGTCTGTCTGTCTGCCTGCCTGTCTGTCTGTCTGTCTGTCTGTCTGTCTCTCCATCCATCCATCCACCCATCTATCTACCTATCCTATCCTATCTATCCTATCTATCCTATCTATCCTATCTATCCTATCCTATCCTATCCTATCCTATCTAATCTATCTATCTACAATGAAGACGGAATACATAGAATATGAATATAGAATCAATAATTTCGGCCTCAAAAAGCATCTTCCGGAATCCCCCCAAAAACCTATACATAGAATATTTCTGGCCATCCCTTTTGATCCGGGAAAAGATTTTTTCTCAGGTTTATCTACATGGGATGCGAACTTGAGATGGAAAGCAAAGCATATCCCAGGTTGAGAACAACATGTGGTTTGCCATGTTGTAACACAACACTACACTAAGATAGAAACTGCTCAATTGGTAAGACCCCTGTGTGTGCATAATCCTGGTCCAAAAGTTATTGAGTTCTTTTGCAGGTGCCCGCCCGCTTGCGTTCTCTTCTCTGCATACCATTGCTTTTCCTCTCCTTTTTTTGGGTTGCCACCAGTTATCAGCTGCAGAAACCCATACATAGAATATGGATGAACACCGTGCATTTGTCAATACAATGATTGCCTTAATACTTAAATTTGTCAACTTGTGGAGGGGACCCTTTTGTGAACTTCAAATTGTATTCCTTTAATGTAAAGTGTAGTCAAGAACTGGTCAATTTGGGAACCTATTTTTCTTTTCACAATTCTGATCCAACAGTTATTGACGTATTGTTTTTTTGCAGGTATCCGCTGGCATTCTCTTCTCCTCCCCTTGCTTTTTGTTTTTCTGGGATGTTTATTTGGGCTGCCATCAGTTCTCAGCTGCAAAAACCACATAGAATATGGATGAACATGGCGCATTTGTCACAATCATTGCCTTAAATTTGGCAATTCGTGGAGGGATCCTTTTGTTCCCTCAATCCTGATCCAAAAGGTTACCCAAATTTCCCAACAAATGTCCAATCTGCTGGGTTTCACACATGTTTTCGATAAGGAAACATCGTTATTCCTATGGTATTTGCTTTGGCCCTGTTTATGCACTCCAAAATTCTACCCCAAATATTCCCCAAATATTCTAAGTTTTTTTTTCTGTCCACACCCGAAGGGTTGAAAAAGTGCAAATTCTATGTAGTCGGTCATGATTATATATACATACAAATGAACTGAATATATGTATATATATATATATATCAGGTATATATACATATCTACACAAACATATACATGTATGTTTACATATAGACATGCATATGCACTTACATTGAAGATATTGACGTATATTGCAAGCCTAGGAAACCTACCAGACATGCACATATTTTGGTTGTACGGTTGTGTATCAACACCAAGGATGCGCTGACACTCCTCGGTGGTCGCTGGCATCTGGACTTCATCCGTCCCTGTGGCATTGTTTAGCTCGGGGCTTTGAGCTGTTTGGGTCTTGGACTATGATGGAGAAATGATTTTCCCCATGTTTTGTACCGATTTTTTGGTGTGTGTTTCGTGAGGATTGATTACAGAAGCCATTTCGTTAGGGTGCGAATGGATCTCCTGTATGGTGTTTTTAATAAGGAGGGACGATGAGCAATCCAGTTTGGGAGAGGCTTGATCCAAAAGTTTCGAAGCTCCACGGATGATGATGCCTTAGGGTCCAGACTTGCAACTGTGGTACCTTTATACGCCGCATGAGGAATGCTAATGGTGTTGCCAACGTTTGGGGTATGTATCGGCTCCACAAGATAGATAACTGAATGCTTCAGAGAATCTTCAATTTATAGGTGGAAGTTGCATCCCGATTTTGACCCAGAACCATATTGAAGCAACTTCATAACTTTTAACCAATGGCCATAATTGAGTAATCTCCATGCGATTTGATCAGTTCGGAGCCACCCAGGTGAAGCCACCTCGTGGCCCTTCGGAGCTTTGGTGCCTCGGTGGCTTACCCTCATGTATCTGGCATTTTTTCATGTATCTATGTAGATCTATGTAGTATGTATAGTTGACATTTAAATATACACCTATGTGTATGATTAAATCTCTCTCTCTCTCTCTCTCTCTTTCCTCTCTCTCTCTCTCTTATTTTATATATATATATATACATGTGCATGCGTAAATCCACTTACTGTACTTGATGGCCTTTTTTTCGGCTAGGCTTGGTAGACTTGGTAGACCCCGTTTTTGAACAAATCCATCCAACAGACCAAATAGTGTTGAGTGACTAAACGAGCTGCTATTGTTCCTGCAGATTTTCCCTTGGACAATCCATTGTTCCTACCAATCATCCTCCAACGCCACGCGGCCGCCTAAGGACATCCGCATGAATCGCGACCTGTTGCGACGCTGGCTGAATGCTACCAGTTTCCTAGCTGCAGGGAGAGGGGTGTCATTGGGAGCCCTTGGAGATCCATGGGTTGAAAGCTGGGGTCCACATACTGAAACCCATGCACTTGGATTTAGTTTTTATGATTGATTTTCTTTTCTAACTAATGGCTTTGCTGTAGATGGGTTTATCACATCACATCCAACTAAGTTTCACATTTAGCGGCGGATTATCGAACCGCCAAATCTTTCGGGAGTTAAACATATTTCAAATTTAAACATCATTCTGGAGCTGTGCACCCCCCAAAATTAAAGGTGACAGAGGAAATACATAGACATAGACCGCACCATGTGAGCCAAGGGCCAAGGGTATGTAATTATGCTTCCACTGCGAATGGAAGGGGGTTTCGATATTTCTAAGACCAAAATCTAGGCTCGGAGTTTTCCATGATTTTCCTCCAAGAACTAGGGAATTCCACAAATCCACCAGGTTGATGTTCTTCCCCCCCATCGTGGTATGAAAAAACACATCCTTTGACCCTGTCCTGAATTCCTGTTGACGACATCCCCGAAGTTCTATGCTTTGCAGTGGAATCCCTCTACTCTGGTGTTGTCTCTGTTGAGTATGAAACCGATTATACTGGTAAGGGTTTCATACTCAACAAAGGGATCTATCATAATTCCCTCTGCATAGTATGTTATCTCTGCAATCAAACGTGGTAAGGGAACATCATCTATCAATGGTGGATGTCCCAGGGCTTGCACCTGACATGGCCAACATGACCCAGCTTGCAGGCCCAGCGTCACCAGACCCGCCAGCGTTTCAGAGCTCGCCGTTCAGCGGAACGCGGGACCCCGCAACGGGAACGGCAAGGGCGGAGGCCTCCAGCGTTAGCACCCAAGCCCGACCAAAAAGGATCGAAGATCCAATGATTTAGCTTCCTCTTGAAAGGAGAATCTCACGCTGGGTGTATTTGGTGAAGCATTTGGACTCCAAGTGAAGCCCAAAAGCAGGCTTCTCATGATCCAGCTGAAGTTGCGATGCTAACTGCGGTATACATCACCATTCCACATCACCATCCCCCAAATATTCCCAAATCACCATTTTCATAGGTGGTATGTTTACCATTCCCAGTCATGGCTGGTTTATGGCATTGTTTTATCCACATTATAGTCATTTAACAGGTGTTAGCCATTAACACTTGGTGATCTACTTGGATACAAGTGATAAATGATGGTTGGTTGATGCCATTTATTTATTTTTGTCATTATCATATTCCATAAGTGGTTATAATTCATTGTTTATGGGTTATAAAATCACTATGCATCACTATTAATCACTATTAATCACTATAATCCAGCTTCATTATTATCATAAGTATCCAGCTATTAATCACTATAATCATTATTAATCGCTATTAACCACTATAATCGTTATCATAATGATGGGCCACTATTAACCACTATTAACCACTATTAACCACTATTAACCCACTATTAACCATCATCATTAACCATATATTAACCATTATAATAACCATATATTAACCATCCACATAACCAGCCATATAAGTATCATGGGCTTTAAATCCAGCTGTGGTACCTCTGATCCGAGGAGCCCCGTCCTGCCTTGGTGTCGCCAACGCTGTCCTGGCGCCGCGTGGCTCTCCAGGGCGCCTCGGAGATCTGCCCCGACCGAGAATCAACGGGGAGTTGTCCGAAAAGATTGGGGGGGTCTATGAATATCTTACATATACAGCATATATACATAATGTGAATATATAGATAGATAGAGAGAGAGAGAGAGAGATAGATAGATAGATAGATAGATATATATATATAGACATACTGCCCAATATATATATATATATACACATATACTGCCCGAAATCGATGAGTTTATGACTCAAAAGGCTGCATCTCCAACAAACCAACCAAATCATCCAACAAAATGTGTTTGGACAAACTAACTTTCCCTACCAGTTGATGGCAGGTTTCCTGCGAACATGTTCCAAACACCCAAGGCTGGCACCGGTCTCGAAGTTTGGGTGTGGTGGTCTTTGGCGTGCACTCCACACTGGCGTCTTTGGCCGCAGTCCCCACGAAAACAAACCTCGTGGCTCCCATCACCAAGTTTCCGGTCGCGACCCTCAGATCTGCCGTAAAGCCTAACAGTTAACTGGGCACCACCTTGTAGCACCGAAACCCTGGGGATGGTGAAAAAATGGGCTTTATCACCCTAGAAATATTCATAGAAATATCCAAAAAAATCCACTGTGGTTAGGTTAAATCACCCATTGATAGATGGAAATCATGTGGGCCACGGGGATTTCCCAGCTTGCCATGTTTGAGGACAGCGGAGGCTATAAATCCATAGGAATCAGTGCAAATCTGATCTTGTACCTTAATAGAGAACTAATAAATCCATCCTAAGATTTTTATAATCCATACTAATATACTACTAATATACTACTAATATACTAATATACTAATATACTACTAATATACTAATATACTACTATACTAATATACTAATATACTAATATACTAATATACTAAATACTAATATACAAATATACTAATATACTAGTATACTAATATACTAATGTGCTAATATGCTGGTACTCTATACAACTAAAGGCGAACTAATCCACAGTTGTGAACCAAAAATCCTCGCTGAGGTCCTAGAACCTGCCACCATGCTAAAGGCGGCCTTGCGCTTCTGGCAGCTGCAGGTGAGGCGAGGCCAATCGAAGAACATGAACTGATGGTTTCAATGGGAAAGCCGACCAGTTGAAAGGGTTTACTTACCAGTTTCATAGCATTTTATAACATCACATTTTTATAATCCAGGAATCCACTTACATAGTTTATTACCACATTTTTATATCCATAACATCACATTTGGTTGGGATGTGGCAGCAAGTAGGGTGGCTTTCCCAGAATTGGTCGAGTCAGGGGGAAAATCGACATACCAAGCCATTGAATCACTTTGCATCTTGCCTGGGGCTAAAAACCAATGAATTACCAATGCATTAAATAAATAAATAGATAAATAAATGAATTAATCAATATATATATATATGTGCACACTCATATGTTACAATATTAGTTTTATAGTGCAACTCTACGGTTTGTCTGCATACTAGCATAACCAATATTCTACCATGATCTAAGTCTTATATATAGTTCATCAACCACTATATCTACCAACATAGACATGGACAAATATGGTGTACCATCGGTCAAGCCAATTAAACATTTTCTATATCCTTATTAAGAAAACTCTGTACAGTCCATATCTTGGGTACACTCCGGCAATCAAAGATAGCAATAGAATTTCCACCATTGATATATGCACGATTTGCAGTGGAAACAGCATGATCACTGGAATTTCCATTTTCAAAAAAACACGGGGTGTTCCAGAATCTCTTTTTGCAAATGAAACATTCTCCACATCGAACTGTGGATCCAGTGATTTTCGCCAGGATCTTCATGCGCGACTGCCCTCGTGGCAACGAGGCCTGGGCACATCACTGCCTGCTGCAGTGCCAAGCCCTGGGTGAATGCGCGCCGTCCTCGGAAGGTGGGGAATCTGGAAATTTCTTGATGCACCAATTTTGAGATGAGATTTTTCTGAACCAAAATACACAAAAATGGAGGGTGCACCAGTTTTGGAGCGAATTGTTGGCCTGGGAAGTTGTTGAAAACCATGCGAAAAAAAAAGGGCACCTTTCTCTATGATACCCGTACCTAGACGAGGCAATAAACTTCCGAAACCGTCAGATGTCCTTACTAGTTGGACACTTTGACCGCCGCCTTCCCACTTGAAGCACTGCCTGTGTAGATTTCAGATGCTCAATCAGCGACACGTTGTGTAGAGTAGATCGCAAGAGCGCCAAGCTTTGATGCGCGCCTATGGGAGAAGTCAGCTCGAAGCTTGGCGATGGCCTCCAGTTGACACAGAAGGTGACCAACAAGCAACCAACCATTGGAAGTGGGGATCATTTTTCCTCATCCTACAAGGGTATACCATGGTATACCCAATAATTTTGTTGAACCCTACTTGGGATGCACATGGGCCCCCGGCATCAATCTGAATGCTTCACGAAAGTCCACGAGTTTCGGGTAGACATGGTGATGAAAACCCCACGACTTTTAGACGATTCGATCGTTGAAAGTAGGGATTTCCGAGTCCTAATCATTGACAAAACAAAACAAGTAATTGGATACCATACAGATTCACACAGACACACAGATGCACATTCATTTGTGCATGTTTGTGTGTGTGTGTGCGCGCAGCTTGTTTTTTTTTTTTTGGGGTATATATATATATTTGTATTTATGTATTTATATATATATATGCATATATATATAGAGGTAAAGATCCAGTTGCCCTTAGATGATGCCTCCAAACTGGCTCGCGTCAAGTGTCGTCTCAGGAAGTTGGGAGGGGTAAAGACCAAGAAGAAGAAGTCCATGAGGAAGACAGCAACGTCCAGAGCGTCAAGCGCTTCAATCGCTCCAAGGTGGGAAGTCTACCATCCCGGGAAAAAGTTGGGCATCGACATCCAGAGGTTGATATAGTGGGATATACATACACACACAGATATACATATATATATATATATATACATACCTATATGTATATGTATATATATATACATATAGGTATGTATATATATATATACATACATATAGGTATGTATATATATATATATGCATATAATAGTGGGACAACAACAAGAGAAATCGCAACATGGGCTCCATCATAGAAATCTTCACCACTGAATCTTCGGAACCAGGTCCAAAAACACCATTCAAGCTGTTTGGGACAGTTGGTTCCCTCCATTGATGGTGATGAAACAAAAAACATGTGTGGCAGGTTGAATTTTCACAATGTTTGATTTAGCCACTTGGAAAGGAAATATGAAATGAAACAGAGCGGAACGATTGCGGAACTGATTGAAGCAGGAAACACCATCGAAGTGGTGCAAAACAAGAGATCCTCACAAGTCATCGGGTTTGGTTTTGTTTCCTTTTGGACCTCCTTTTTCGGTCCCGGATGAACTCATGGAATATCAGAATTGCAATGAATTGATTATTTGGTACTTTTTGATTAATTATTTGATCTCATGACTTGTATCCGCAATTATTCGCGTGAATTGTGTCTCCGAATAAAACTGATTGTTTTCAGACCCCAGTTTTGCCCCAGATCGCACAAATCACCCAGGGAAGAGGAGGAGGAGGAGGAGGAGGAGGAGGAGAGGCCAGCCAGGAAGTCTAGGCACGGATGTGGATCGACAATTGCTTGTAAAATTGCGGGATAGATCTGATTGGATTTGTTCTTTCTTGGTCTTTACACAACATCTATGAATCTATATAGTTTGGGCAAGGGAGCTGTGTGATCATGCCGCGGTTATCCCCCACACTGGGCCATACGTATCTCTGCATCTTCTCAGAACGCGCAGAACCCATCACAAAGACAATAAACATATATAAACATAGTCTACTTATATAGTATATCTTTAGTATCTCTACTTGAATAATTAAACTATGTTTAACCATATTTCACAACATTTATAGCTGCAATTAACTACAACGAACATTTAACGCAATCGAACTTCTGCACGGCAGGTTGTCCGGGCTCGGCGGCTCCGTTCGCCAGTCGCTGTTGTCGCTGCTCAAGTGGAAGGCCGCGCTCTCCGACGTCCCCGAGGACGTGGAGGCCGAGGCGGCCGCGGCGCGGGAGAGCCCAACCCGACGCGGCGACTTGGCGCCGTTGGGATTAGCCTAGGGGAAACATACGAAAAGATGTGGAAAAACATGGAAAAACGATGGTTTTTCCATGTTTTTCTCTAGGTAATCTAGAAATGGTTGATTTTCCAGATTTTTGTTAGTTTATCCTAGAGGAATAGTAATTATTGACCCATTATGCAACCCTTATTAATAACACTGGTTAATGGCTTGAATATCTTTAATAACTATATAATAGTTATGGCAAATAATAGTAAATAATATATAATGGTTGACAACAAACACATGGTGAATAGTTCATGGTTATAAATTGTCAGTGATAATGGTTAATAATGGGATAGTATGGGATATATACCCTCTGGTAATCAGCCAGGTGACACGGGTGATTTTCCATTGCCATGTTTGATTTGATTATATACCGGAGGATAATCCGAATAATAAACCTACCATCTGGGGATGGTTTATCATCATGGGGCTTACCACATTTGGGTGGACACTTCTGGAAGATGATGACCGATGATGAACCAATGATTACAAGCTCTGGATCTTGGGAAATCAAACTCAAGCCATTCTGGTATGAGCACGGCATACAGCACACGCATTTTCTGTGGCCTAGTGGAATCATGGGAAAGGGTTTCATCACATGTAGGTTGTTCACAGGTGAATACTTGCCAGTCACATGGATCCTGACACTGAGAGCGAAGTTTCAGTTTACCAGTCGCATTTCGAGGAAATATGATGACATGTCATGACTTGGCTCTTCCTGACAGCTTTGAGAGATTCACAACAGCAGATGATCTTATCACCAAGGTGAAAAGAACAATGAAAAAGGCTACGGTACATCCAAAAAATAAGGCTTCCAACATTCACCACGCAGATCAAGTTGTAAACTTCTCCTGTGGCCGAAGATGAAGTGCATTTTAGAGGTGACCATACAGCTGGTTGATCTGGTAGCCGCAAATCCACTGGTTGATCATCATTTCTCTCGCCCGTTCGGAACGTGCACCCACTGGGACAAACCCCAAAGTGGATAATGTCAGTTTAGTGCCAGTTTTTCCTCGTGTTTGATGCTCATATTGAGAAACTCCCAAAGTCGGACTGACAAAACATATAAACTAATGTAGAAACAGCATTAATTTCATAGAAATTCAATTTCAATTCAAACAACATATTAAAAGCACTTGAGTTCAGATAACATCATAATAGATCATATTCAAACCATATAAAATCAAATAACATCATATAAAAATGCATTCAAATTCATATGACATCATATAAAATATAATATTTTATAGTATTTTAACACATATAAAATCACTATCACCATGGAAATGATGCTCACCATCTAATTATCTCCGGCATTTGTTGGATGGTTTTCCAGTGCCTCCAAGGCCCCGAAGACGACGGCCATGGCGCCGATTGCGGCGCCCATCCCTTCGCACCGATCCATCCTGAGCTCTCGTGCAGAAGCTCCGCCAGCGCTGGGGGATAACATTTCCGATGCAGACATAGATAGTGATCGGTTAAATATCCCATGATATTACTATCATATAAATATATTTTAATGACATATCTATGTGATATAATGTGATATATCATATTGGGATATTTCTGATTATCATCTATATCATTTATATCATCTACATCATCTATATCACTATTGGCTGGGATATAAATGAAAATATTTGCATTTATATTTATATTTATATATGTACACACACATATATATTTCTAAATAATTTATCAGTATCATTTTTTTCCTCAAACCATATATATACATATTTATCACTTATGGCTGGGATGGTTTATCATTGAAAACATGGGATATTCATCGCAATTAATGATATTGATTCTATTTGTGGCTGGGATGGAAAACACACTTCTACTTTTTGGGGACTATTATGCATATGTGAGGATAGCAATTTAGCCACAGGGAATTGGACTGTACACTTGCAGGCTTTGACAATGAAGTTGATCGTGTGAAATGATGTTAAAACACATGGGGCAGCTTCCAACCATTCGAAAGCACGCAGCCAGAACGCAGCCAGATCAGCACATTTCACCATGGGAATGAGGATTCCCTGAACCACCGGTGTCGATAAAATGCGCAACCTTTCCTGAGAGCAATAGTGGTGAGCCCGTGATTTGACAATGATGTTGCTGCCATCTTTGGGACTCCGGGTTCTAGCATTCCCTTGGACCAGAAAAGCACGGCCATTTCGCCCATTTCGTCCAACCTGCGAAAGAAAATTCCGGTCCTAAGTTCGACCAACGCATCCCGCCACAAAGTGGCGGATGCCTTCGCCGCCGGGCCAAGAAAAGTGTAGCATCGCAGCAAAAACAGGGCCATGTGGATCCATTTGGCAATCCATCTGGTGTGAAAGTGTGAGAGTACAAGGCATTGTGCTTCCCGGACTCAACAAGACAGGAGAAGAGAACAGCGTTTGAATGGTAGAGACCAACTTTTTCTGCCCCCCCAAAAAGTTTGCCTGTAGCAGCTGGGTTGCTTCAGGCAGTAGCCGACTCTTCGTGGAGCTCATCCACATGTTTGAAGAGGCTATCCACCAACGGAGCCGCTACTACCAGGTGCCACAACTGTAGGGGGATGGCTTCTCTCTGGCACGCTCCAGTAAACAAACCTAGCAATAAATAGAAAATTAGCAACCTGAACTCGTAGATGATTGTGCTGTATATCATTGCATTTGTTTTTTAAACATATGGGTTAAGGACTGTTAAAGTTTTTTCTTAATGTTTGGGTACTGGAGGAAGGAACCACTGGTACGTACATAAGCACATGCATACGTACCAACACGACCTCCAATCCTTGATGATTTTGAGTCACTTGTTTTCCCCAATCGGTGGTGAAAGCGGCACTTTTTCATATCCATCTTTTCCCCTATCACCTACTATCTTTGATGATTCAATCCTGATTTTCCACATTTTCATTTTCTCCCCATTTCTGGTGGATTTCTCTGAAATTGGGCAGGTGGCCGATTATTTGGAGGTCTTGGCCCAGATGCACCGCCTGGATGCAGAGCTCCGGAGGGCACAGCTCTACGTTTGCACGGCGCCCTTGATGACGCTCGCCGGAGTTCAGGATGGGATTTCGGATTTTCGGGATTTTCCATGGATATATATATATATATATGGAGCCCATGGGATAAAAATATGGATATATTCATGGAAGATGTTGGGACTGGATATTTCATGGACATTTCAAGGAAGAATTTGGGATTTCCTCGAAAATTTCCATGGACAGGCCAAAGGCCAAAAAATGAGATCTTCATGGAAAAGGTGATTGGTGGGGATTTAAGCAAGCACAGGTACAGAATGGGGAAATTGTGGTATACAAATTAAACACGGTTATTAGATTCTCCGTTGCCAGGGTCACGTACCGGAATATATGTATAAGCTATTGTAATACACATGTATATTCATATATCATTAAGCTGAGAGGATTTACAAAACGATGGGAAGACCGGGCCAAGTAGCCGCAGCCGCACCAGCTTATAGTTGACAGAAAGATACCCAGCATTTTCCGAATCCCCACTGTTTGTAGTAAATCGTCAACCATTTCAACCAGTGTCAACTCCAGGTGCTCTCATCCCAGAGTTGTTCTAAGGGAAAACCTAGCCTATACCCCCATGAATTTGGGTGGTAACCCCCTACGGTGCTCTCCAGCGTCCTCAAAGCCGGCTGAGGTGCAGCTTGCTGCGGGCGGTGGAGGAGAAGCCACTGCTGGTGTATCTGGGGATGCAGCTCCATGTGCACGTGGACAGGTTGGGAGCTGCCCGGGATTACCATGCAGAAAGCTGGTTGAAAGGAGGGAGCTGATTGGCTTTGGAAAGAACGGCGAGTTGGGGATATTTTCTCTTGTTGGGCGATGCTGGCAAGAGCGAAGATTTTGAGAGTTTTTTCTCCTCCCAGCACATGGTTTTTAATGGGGGATTTTGATTAGTTTTGACGTTTAAAGAAAACACACATCAGTCTTTGCCCTTTCTCGGCCAGGCAGATTGATCAGCTCTGGCTTATGCATTTCCAGGCCATGGTGAGATGCTGGGCCAGTCGAATGGTTTTTAGCTGTGTTTGATTTACCAGTCGTGGCCATCAAACAATAAGGAACATGTTCATCAGAATCATCAACAATTTTAGGGGCACCCTATTTCAGACAAACCCGCATGCCATGGCTGCCATGCCATGCCTTTCCAAAAGACTGCGCTTGCCGCTGAGGAGATGCCAACACAAATGTCTAACACAAATGTCTGGGCAGTGCACAACTTCGCGATGCGGGAACAGATCCGGCCACGTGCTTCCAAAAGTTCCACCCCCAACCTCCCTAGAGTCCTAGAGATCACTGAAAAGAAGGGGCTGAAGTTCTGGGGGCTCGAAACTACCGAAACTACTGACCTGTGTGAATGAGTTGGAAATCGCTCAGTTTTTCGACCATTATCATCATGCTTTTTATGGCACAATGATTTCCCTACGGCTGGTAGTTTGGTCAGTGATTTCCCAGATTCATCGAGGCGGGGACAGTTATTTCTGGCTTTCTCTTGCAGCATAGCATCCCAGAAGTAGTTTAAAGAACACTATAATACAGGAACCCCCGGTCAATTTCACCATGGAAAACCACTCCATGGACAAGAGGTAAACTCCCGATTTCTCATGGCGAAATCAGTTAGATCATCTTCAATCACCATTTTTCATGGTGCCACAAGAAAAAGATCCCTATTGTTCCTCCTAGGTACGCCACGGGTGTGGAGTTGGAAGTGGTGCGGCCCCGTTCGCTGTATGCCTTGGGCGATCGAAGTTATCACAGGCTGGGCTGAGTTCGAATTCTGACAGATTTGGGATATCTGGATATATCTGGATAATTGGGACATTTTTGGATATTTTTGGATATTTGGGGATATTCTCTCAATTTTTCCGGCCATTGGTGTTTTCACTGCGCCGGTTCCCTGTGAATTCGCTGCAGGCGCACCCTGCATCGCCCAAAATGGGATCGTCAAGTGCTCTTCTTTCGAAGCAGTTGCCTGGCCTGGAAGATGTATCAACCATGGGGCACCCCCATGGGGCCGGTCTTGCCATGTTCCATAGAAATGGCAATTTGGGGGTTTTCCTCCATTAAAAAAGAAAAATCCTGAAAAGTAAAACCTAAAGCCCGGACTGGACTGGACAATTTGCATTAGAGGGAAACTTTCGTATCAGCTTTATCAGCTTTGCCACAATCGCAATCAGAATCAATAATAATACTAGTAATTATATACTAGTACTACTGTTGCAGATTTGCCATGGAGGGTGCAGACAAAAAAACTAGTACTGCCGCTGCGGCTAGTGCTAATGAGAATGATGATGGCAATAACAATCATGAAGTAGTGATCATCATGATCATCGTTGCCACTGTCCATGCGAATCCAAGGCGCCACGTGGGATCTGAGGTTACTATCGTCTCTCCCTCTTCGTGCAAGTACTTGAGGCAGACAGACATCCATAGCAGAGCATCCCCGAACGCGCGTTCATGAATGCCAGATGTGTCATTTCTAAAGCTCTTTGGTTCTTTCCATATCATGATACACCGATCTAAAAGATAGATAGCTAGATAGATCTACACTTTATATTTACAATAAAACTAATGTATAATATGATATAATATGCATGTGATCACCTGAAATTTGTGAATCTTGTGAAGAGCGGGAGAAAATGGTGTGAGATTACATACATACCGTACCATACCATACCATACCATACCATACCATACCATACCATACACATACACACACACATACTCACATACTCACATACACACATACACACATACTCACATACACACATACACACATACACACATACTCACATACAGACATACAGACATACAGACATACTCACATAAAGACATACAGACATACAGACATACAGACATACAGACATACACACATACAGACATACAGACATACACACATACACACATACACAGATACACATACTCACATACAGACATACACACATACTCACATACAGACATACAGACATACAGACATACATACATACATTTAAAATATCAATAATAAACTATATATATATATATGCATAGAACACACAGATATAATATGCATATGCGGTATTTGTACATATATCTAGGCGCATCAGACCGTGTCAGACCCAGCTTGAGAGCTGCGACTTGCCTCTGCAGCTGCGCTTGGTGAAGGACTCGCAGGACTTCGTGACCTTCGGTGCCCGGCCGGTGGTGAAACCTTGGGACATCTGGTGATTAATGGTGATTAATGATGGTTAATGGTGATTAATGATGGTTAATGATGGTTAATGATGGTTAATGATGGTTAATAATGGTGATTAATGGAGATTAATGGTGATTAATGGTGATTAATGGTGATTAATGGTGATTAATGGTGATTAATGGTGATTAATGATGGTTAATGATGGTGATTAATGGAGATTAATGGTGATTAATGGTGATTAATGATGATTTTACTTACCCTCTGGTAAACTAACATAACGATTGAACATCACCACTAATATATAGGTAAATCAACTATAACTGGGCCATTTTCCATAGCTGTGTGAAATTACCAGAAGGTAATCCTTGCCTCCTAAACATCCATAAAAAGTTCCCAGATATGTGTAGGAAGTTGCTACTAAATGCTACTAAACGATTTTTTTGGTTGTTTAGTATTAGGGGGATGGTTTTTTTTTGGGGCTTATTGGTATAATAATAAACGTGATGCATGGATTATTGGAATAATCATGGCCAATAACAATAACTACAATAACTACAATCTTTATCATGGATTATTGGGAGAATAATTGTGATACATGGTGATACCCATCACCAGCCATGTTGAACAGTGATACATGGTATGATGGCATATTTTTATGGTTATATAATGTTATATATATATGGCGATTTGCAGCCATAATGACGGGATGTATAGGGGCTCGAATGGGATAAATGGGTTATAGGTTATATACAAGCAACAATATTGGCATATAAACGGGTAATGGTGATAATGTGATAGTGGGGATATCAGATTATCACCAACTTGAGATTATTGTTGGGATTGTTGGGTGTGTTGGAAGATTGACCCTCCAAAAAGAACGTCAATTTTAAATCCGCGAAATCGATTATTTTCCAGTAGGTTTAGGGGTGCCATATTTCAGTCAATCTTTTGGGAATGGAAACACTGCTATGATGTGTTTTTGGCAACCCCTAAGCAGATTCAGAACTAGTTCAATCTACTACGATATTTCGGAATTGTATTTAACTTTTCTACCCTTTTTGGGATTGCTACAGGGGAGCAAAATATAGTATAGTGGCAATGGTAACAACATATGAGGATCCCTCCTTTGGGGAACATGGTGATTGCCATTTGGTGATTAGAACTGGCACTGGAAATCTTTCGGAAGTTGATGATTTCGTTGCTGAAGCAAAGGATTTCCACCATGTCTGTTTACCAGGGGATAGATGATGGTAGTATCTTTGAGCAACCTCAGATGGCAGATGAAGCAAGGAGATATGGGGCCCAGCTAGTCCAGCTAGATGAATTTGCTGTTGGAACAGTGAGGTGAGATGCGGCACTTTCGTGCAGCTGTGCTTTTCCCTTGGGATCCCACTCTCATGGCATTCTATGAGCTCTACCGCCTGAACACGGTGTTGCTGCTCCCCAGGAGTGGCTGGATCTTCAAAGTGCAACACTTCACGGGTTGGATTTGGTCACAGCCCTTGGGTGCTTTGGAATTTGCCCACGTGGCACAGCAGAGACACACCACAGGTGCGGTCGGTGAACCATTGGGGATCGACAAGTTGGGTTCAGAGGTGAGGAAACCTCCGCAAGAACAAAGTTGGCAAAGGACAACATATAATTTCTCATTGTTTCAAATGATTCAACTAGGTCGAAGAACAATCCTGGTTATGGAAACTCACCTGGTTATGGTAAATCATCAGAATCTCAATTTTCTCCCAGCCATTGGTCAGGCAATGCTCCACCCCACCCCTGGTGGCGGCCTGAAGACTCGGACCCCGACGCCGTCCTCTACTGGTGCCTGGGACGTCGCAAACATGGACCGATTTTCAAGTTTTCCCAGGGAATGGGTTAAAATCTACATGGGAACCATATTTGGGGATGAACATCTAGAATTTACAAGCTATTTTGGGGCGAACCACAGGATACCAGGTTCCCAGGCTTTGACCTGTACCATCCCATACCGGTGAGAAGGAGTAAAACTATGGCTCATTCTGAATATTTTCTCGGGACTTCAATGGGTTCACAGTTCACCTTCCGGCACATGTTTCTTGGTGAACGGCTGGGGTTGTACCTTTTAGGAGGAGATATGCTGGGAATCATGGTTTTCTTAATGGATCTTAATGGTGGGGTGCAGCAATTTTGGACACTTCTTGGCCGAGGTACGCTTTCTCTGACTGCCAGAGGTTGCCGAAACTCAGTAGCAATGGCCGAGGAATCGCTGCAGATTCGGATTCCCCCTTTCCTCTAAGTGTATACTGTACTGGTATGTAAATAGATAGATAACACACACACACATTCTAGTAGATAAACAACGCAGACACACACACACATAGATCTATATTGTCTCTCTCTCTCTCTCTATAAAGATAGATAGATGGATGGATGGATGGATGGATGGATGGATGGATGGATAGATAGATAGATAGATAGATATAGAGCACACGGATCTATATAGCCTATATATATAGTTATATCTGTAGCACACACACACATTTGTATGTATGTAATGTAATGTAATGTAATGTAATGTAATGTAATGTAATGTAATGAAATGTATGTATGTATGTATCTATATATATATAGACATATAGAGCACACACACACGTATACATGTGTATATATATATGCATATAGCATATTTGGTGCTCCGTCCCAAGGCACTTGCAACGCTTCGGTTCCTTTGCCGAGCTCTTTCAGCTGCTGCTGGACACGGCGACCCTGCGCCGGGCGCGACGCGGCATGCAGCGGCCTGGCGGCACTGGTGGTCGTGGTCCTTCGCCACTGCCGAAACTCCGAGAGATGTAGCCTCTGAATTTGGTTTCTCGCTGCTGCCTCCGGCACTCTTGACAGATATCGCTAGAGAGAGAGAGGAGCCACAAGATGAATAAATCGAATAAACCTACAGAATACTGAAGCAGTGTTTCTAGGGGGATATTTCATTCTAGGCAAAAAGGATTAATTAGTTTGACTTTGAAGATGTTTTTTTGTTTCTCCCTCTTTTGAGGCACTAGCTGCATCTAAGTGGCTGCTACCCCTGTGCCGTCATTTTAAGGCAGCACAACCGACGCGCCCTGCGTTTGGGGCTGCGGTGGTATCGAGATGCTGCGCTGTGGCTGCTGGAGAAAATAAGTCTGCGGAAGCGGTGTACCGTGTACCCTCTTGTAATCAAATCCATGCTGGAAAATCTTCTGATTAAAACCTCAAGTTCAGGGACCTCCCAGCCATGTTTGATTTACCACTTGGTGCTGTCCTTTCAGGTGACAATCCCAGCATGTTGGGTCACGCTCGGGCACTCGGAGCTGAATCGTTATTTGACAGTGCTGACCCTTTAGTGAAAAACTTGAAGTAAGTAGGCACTTGACACTTTCTTTAGATGATGATGTTGTTGCTGTTTCTTTTCATATTTCATCTATCATGGCTGCAGTGAAAAAAACACACGCAATTTTTACCATTGAAGTTGCTATCAGAAATGCAAGCGGACATGTTCACGAACTATCGTTTTATGTTTGTTAAATCTTATTTATTTTGAAAAATCATTGTTAATTATCAGCAACAGAATTATTACTACAATTGTAATACGTATATAAATATACAATACACATTTTACATGCATAATTTAATAAATTGTCTATATATACATATTTATACATACACATATATACAAATACTCATGATAATGATAATCATAATATTAATGATAATATATAATGTACAAATTACAATATACATATATATTTACAGTAATATATATATATATATATGCATATTGTAATTTGTACTATCCATATACATATATCCCTTACACTCACACATATACAAATAGATAGCAAGTAAAACACACACACACAGTCATATATATATATACACATACATGTAGACATAAATAGATAAATAGATATACATAAAAAGATATGTATATATATATACATAAATGATCAGACATACATAAATATATAACTAAATAAACAAAATCGTATATATATATACATACATAAGTAGATTAAATAGATGTAGCAAATTAAATACGATTACATAAATATAAATGAAAGGTGGCCTCACGGCCATCCCAGGCCTGTCGAAGTCCACCGTGCTCACGCGATCCTAAGTCCTGCAAGAGTAACGGCAACTGTGGGAGCGCCCAGCGATGCCGCGGATGTCGGAACGGTTAACGTTTCTAATGGGGAGATAATGGGACATTACCCTCTGATAATTTAACGTAGCTATTGAAAATGGCCATTTTATAGTTGATTTACCTATTTAAAATGGATATTTTCAATAGTTGTGTTAGTTGACCAGAGGGTAATGGCTTGTGTTTAATGGCCAAAAAAGGATTGCTTAGTGGTTATATAGTCATGATTCATAGTGGGATGGGATGATGGCTTCATAATCCTGTTAGCTAAAAAAAAGGACTTTTTAGTGGGACAGTAGTGGGATGATAGGGAACAAACAGATGTATTTTATGGAATATATAAATAGGGAATATATATATATAGACAATGAATGATAATGGTAATCATTAAATCCATATTATACGGGGATAATGATATAATTAATGATAATGATATAATTAGTGATAATGTTTATTTATGGGGAACATTTAGAGGCTAAATTTCTGGTCCATTTTGGGGTTAGTAACTGCCTAAAAAACCACAATGGGATCTAATCATTTTCATATGGGATTTCATGGCTTGACATGGCGGGCCGCTGGGAAATCCCCGAATCTTTTGGAATGGCAAATGTGGATAATACTGGCGATATCTGGCGATATGACTGAACGACTTGAGGATGATATAACCAAGCGAAAATGGGGCTGTAATTATTCAGAACTGGGGGGTAGCAGTTGGGCGTATGGCCAAATTGATAGCTGGTAGGGGCCCATCATGGCTAGCTGGACCTTTTCATGCTTTCATGGCTCCTGGTCTAACTCTATAAGGAGGGTACCATCATGCCCCATATACAGGGTCCCCCCAAAGAATAAAAACACATCCAGGATGTTATGAGCTATCTATTCATTTATTTATTCATTCATTTTTTATGCATGTCTTCATTTATTTCTTCATTTATTTATTTATTTATTTATTTATTCATTTATTCATTTATTATTGCTATCATTCTTGTTATTAATAATATGCTCACATTATATATGATGTTTTCGCGCATATCATTTCCAAGTGTGCAACTTTTGGGGGTTGCTAGACTTTCACCCCCCAGGTTGCGCAGATCTGATGTTCGAGATGCTGGTGGACTTCAGCAACTTCCTCCGGAGGAACAACGTGACCTTCATGCTCTCTGAGGGAACGTTGCTGGGTGCGGTGCGCGATCAGGACCGGAGGCTTGGCTGTCCTCAATTGGGGCTGGTATTCCTGGTCAATGTGGGGTTGTCAGGACATCATCCCCTACACTGCTGATTTGGACATTTTTGTGCCCAGGGAAGGCGGGAAACTGCAGAATTTCAGGCGGAGGGTGTGTGCAATTTGGTTTACGATCGAGACTTGGGAGCTCCTTTCTGAAAAAACACTTGGGAGTTCATTTCTGGAGCCAAGATCCGCTCTTTGCAGCACTTCTTGACCAATTTCCAAGGCTGGGAGAAAGCCATGCTCATTAATGAGGTGCCCAGTGCCCGGGTGTTTTTCTCTGGCTGAGACGGGGCACAGTACCTGGTGGCCATACAGGGCCATTCCCAACGCTGCGAGTTTGGCAGGAGCCTCCCGCTTCCAAGTCCTATCACTTCATGGTTGCCGGCAACTCAGTGGAGATGGTGGCAAGCATCCAAGCATCCCCGCAAACATATGGCAAAATATACAGAATATGGAACATATATGAACATATAAGGAAAACCATGTAAAATATGAAACGGAATGAAACAGATAATATGGGAAAAAGTATTAAATATGGAAATACGATCCAGAAACTGGGCGACTTAGTGGGAGATTCGATCTTCTGCAGGGTGAGCGGGGGCTTTCCACTCACATGTTGTGCAACAGGATCCGGATCAACCCCATTGTGCACGGCTGTGTGCTGTGTCGGGCGCCCAGGGTGAGATTCCGGCACTTTCAGCGGGGCCTATGATTGAAGGACACTGCGATTGTTTTTAGAGTTGGCGCCTCCACTTTGAAGATGTTGATATTTCCAGATATTTCCCAACCAATTTCCCAACTAATTTCCCAACTATTCATAAGGGGTTCAGTCAACATTCGCCCAAGCATCAACTGGCGCTTCTCGCCATCCTCAGGTGGCAAGGCTACCCTGCCAATCGAGCTCCCTTCGACGAACACTTCCCATGGGACACTGAAAGCGTGGGAAACGACTTGGCGTACTATATGGACATCTACGATGAAGGCAGACACGGTCTCCACTGGTTGGCAAAGTTGCGGACACGTGATGAAAAAAACAATGTAGGATGATGGTCGCAGCTGTGGTAATATTGGGGATGGTTTATTACTCGGTTTACCACATTCCAATACATCCCAGATGTTTGGAGATTTTTCAGAGGGTAGGGCTCAACCACCAACCAGATATGTTTCTATCATTAATGACCATTAATAACCATTAACCATTAGCAACCATTAACCATTGATGAATTGTTTGGAGCTTTTGCGCCAGATATGGACTTTGCGCAAGCCATGAAGCATTTGGTTTATCCACCTTCTACGGCCAGGGCCTCGGGAAATCCGTCGGAAATCCGTCGGTCGAACCACGCCGTGTCTCGGGGTTTCCGGCCAGACCTCAGGTGATGATCCGAAATGTGTCCTTCCCGGCCCCTCGGGAGCAGGAGCGTTCAGTTGTGACATTCTGGAGAGTGGGATTGATCTGCCCCCCTTTCGGACATATTCTGAAAGAAGTGGATTGTCCTCGTCAAAAATCAATCAGGCTTGCAATTTATCATGAACGCCTGGGGTCATAATTATTGGATGGAACTATCACCATGTTTGGTTGGGTCTTCCTAGGTATGGTTCGTAATATACCCCCTATGTATATGGGTACTACATTTGTTGTTCGTTTTGCAGCAATCTATGGTTTTGGGATATCCCCCATGTGTGGATGTGTCTGGTTGGTCTTGGTCTCCCTTCCCTGGTGATTTTGGGTTATGGATCCATCTCTGGATTCATTTTGGTCCCCTATTCATAGTTTTGTAAAGCCAAGAACCATCCGAAAATTGGGCCCAGTTGGGGTTGTTGATCGGGTTTACCGGTTTACCCCCCATTATTTGATGCTAGGGCTGCTAGGAGATAGGAGGATGTGTTCCCATGGAGCGTAGGAGATCTACGTGGCGGCTCGTTATGGACCCTCCTGGCGGGTGCCAGATCATCAGGCCGGTGTTCTCATTGTGTGGGGGTATCAAAAATGGAGGATGAACCGATCATTTTTGTTATCCACTCCGAATTGAAAGGTGGATCCAATTGACGATTTTTTGATGCTCATCCGTTAAATGTTCGAGCGCACCTTGGGTAAGTAAGACATTTCAAAATGCGAAGATCCAGCAGTTCATAGATGATCTTCATCATTCATTTGCCCATTACATCTATCCCATGATTCCATATGATTCCCATGATCCAAGAAATATGAAGTTCACATAGAAAAGCCACTGAATGGACCATATTTCCATACATTCCCATTGAAACATGATCCATTAAAACATTCAAATGGGAGATATAATTCCATTAGGCTTCATGTTTCCATATATTTCCATATTTCCATTGGCTTCATTTCCATATATTTCCCATTAAAACATCCTTGGCTTAACCCATTGAAGCCGGACATTGAACTTCCCAGGCGCGAGAGATTGCGGAGAAGTATCCCACCTTGGAGGAAGCCAAGGACGGGTTTTTCCGTGTCCGCATCCGGTACCAATGGTACTACCCAGTAATAATCATTAATCAAACTAGTTCATAATTATCCTTATCATTTTACCTCTTATCCGATCTTATCCCATTAATAATTATCAAAGGTACCAGTGATAATGATAATTATGAGGTAAATTTAGTGACAAAAAGGTACCAATGGTACCACTGAACCAATGATAAAAATGACATGTAATGATAAGAACGAGAGTCTTAAAAGCAGACTATAAAAGCATATGCATAAGCTCTGAGATGGTGATGGAAGAGAGAGAGAGATAGAGATAGAGGGGTAGAGGTAGAGAGACACAAGAAGAATACATAGTGTGAACACAGTCAATCTTTATCTATGTATTTATGTATTTGTTTAATTACTTAGTTCTATTTGTTTATGCATGGAGAAGGTATATCAAGTTGCATCCAGATCTGCGGTCTTATTGGTCGTGGGTTAGCACTAGACGATGTTTCTGTAGTAACTTTGGGGCTTCTCATCGCAAACTGAGGGAGAGAGAATCCATTGATTTATATATCCTCATTTTCCGTGGTGAGCTGCGGCTGAGGCGTGGTCGATGAACATGTTGATGTTGCACGCAGCGCAGAAAGATGCTACGATTGGGTCAGCATCTGATTTCTCACCGGATCGATATCCAGTGTCAGTGACAGACAGGTTTATTGCATTTTATTGCTCTATATATATATGTAT
>Ga0126342_10002948_pt1 | contig 27454 bp, 29 predicted proteins | sample Cyp1metagenome_FD_92528 | JGI IMG/M metagenome (GOLD analysis project Ga0126342, IMG submission 92528) | Coral microbial communities from Lord Howe Island, Old Settlement Bay, Australia - Cyphastrea 1 metagenome | ecosystem: Host-associated > Invertebrates > Cnidaria > Coral ... | reverse complement strand
TATATATATATATATATATATATATATATATATATATATATATATATATATATATATATATATATATGTATATGTATGTATATATATATACACATATGTACGGGTGCATGTATGTCTGCGTGGATGTTTATACAGCCTCTCAACAAACATTTACCCACATGGGGTTATCTGAAAATAACATCTCCCCAGTTTACCTCACTGTCCCTCGCAAAATGCCATACGTTGGGGGTAAATCACCCATTTCAGCTAAACCCACCTCCCATGGATATCGTTGATATATTTTCCGGCTAAATCCATCTAAATCTTCTAAATCCATCTCAATCCCCCATGTTTCATGGTAGGTCTTGGTAGGTTTTATATGGTTTTATGATGACTGAAACAAATCGCCGAATCTCCCCCCGAGTGCGCGCCTCTTTTCCTGCGTGAGTGGAGAAGCTGCATCGACCTGGCGACGACGTTGAACAAATTCGGGAGCTATTCAAGTCGACCAACAGAAACCAACCCGTTGAAGATTGTTGTAATTTGTTGTACCCTCTGGTAAACTAACATAGCTATTGAAAATGACCATTTATAGTGGATTTTCCCATTGAAAATGGTGATTTTCTATAGCTATGTTAAATTACCAGAGGGTATCTCATTGGATATTAAAAGAAACTTCAACACTTCAACCAAGCGCTTTTTTTAGATGGCTGTGTCGAGCCTTAAATGGATGATGTAAAGTAGATATAATTCCATGCAATTCCCTGCAGGTGATTTGATGGGAAAATGGCGATAGAGGCTGGTATGGAATTTGCATATGGGCTTCCCCAAGTTTGAGACACCCCCAGCCACGAGTGATCATTGATTCCTGACAACCTTGGGGATGCGAATGAATACGGGAGAGGATATGATCCAAGCAGCAGTCCCTGGTTCGTAGCACAGCGTGGTGAATTTCCAGATCGTTCAATGAAATACTGTACCACTGTACCCCCCTTTCCCTTGTCAGAAATTGTTCAGAGTCCTGAATTGAGAGACTTCGAATGATGAGTCTCCCAAAATGTATATTACCCAATGCCAAGAAATGGCAGAAACCCTGAGCCGCTGGCCAATACCCGAGCCCCTGTAGAGCTCTGTATTGTTCTAACAAAGCCGACGACTCTTAAAATTCTGGACCCCTCAAAAAAACATGTGATTTCCGACTTCTCCAAACCCCACAGACCTTTCTCCAGGTATAGAGTTTTGGCTTGGATGTAGATCCAGGAGAGCGTTGAAGGACGCTCTAACCATCTATAGCCTATAATTATATAGTTGTACATATACAATATACATACACACATAGAGATATTTATACATAACGTATCACTGATACATTCCATCCATTTCATTGGGAGGAAACTGTCCTAAATGATCGTATCCCATCGTTAGATAAAGCACTTCCCAGCCCCTTTGACCGTTGCTTCTCCAATGGGATTTAGCCGCAGAAAATCCATCAGACGGCGCTATTACACTGGAGAATTCACCGGACTTCATCTCCATGGTTTCAATGGGGAAAATGATGACTCAATCGGATTTTATTGTTGATTAATATGATATATTAATATGGCCCTTAGATGATATATCATGATATATTAATATGTTGACCTGCCCCAGATTTTGGACCATTCACCATTTTTTCAATCGCCATGGCTTGGATCTACTTATCGGATGAGCCCGCCGTTCTTCCCCTAGGCCGGGCCCCCCCGTTCCGGGCCCCGGTTCCTCGCCTCCAAGGCAGCGGCCACGAGCGCCTCACATTCGGCGCTGACCATCTGCTTGCTGTTCTTTGGCTGCCGCCGACGCCACTGCACAAAATCTTCCAGGTCTTCGGCAGTTTCGGACTCCTGGAAGAATTCATCAACATCAACCAGAAAAACATCCGGGTCCCGAATTTTGCCATGATTGCCATGGCTGAAACATGAAGATATGTATATGTATATATATATATACGTATATAATAGAATTGTAATTATATATATTCACTGTTTTTCTATCTTGCCATGACTGGCTAGTACTCTGCTTTTTTTCAGGTGGTTTGAGGTCTTATACTCATGCTATGGTTGGTAGTTTCATCCCGAAAAAATGTTCCTCGAATGGAGACCATGAATAAACCAGTTCAAAAAAAACATGAAGCACTCAAACAATGGATGTCAGCATCATATAGATGTCCCTTTCCCAATGTCTTGTTGATGAAAAAAGAGGTCTGATCACCTGATGAACAATACATCGGTACGTAAAGGATGTTTCACAGTGTGCCAAATAAATGCTTTTGTTTTTTCCCAACAGAAATTACATCGGCAACGCAGCACGCTTGAAACACGCCAAGCAGGGCGGGCGGTTTCGATGTTCGAGTGGCTTGCCCCACCAATGTGGGAGGTGGTACCCAAAGGCGATGTTGGTGCAATTCCAAGTGAACTGTTGGGTCTATGGGAGACTATAAAAAGACTATAAAATGATATAAATATAGTGACTATATGCTTTGTAAACCAATATGACTGACAGGTTATACTACTTAGTTGACAGTTTTCCTGTGGCTTGGTTCATGTCATAATCATTTCCAATAAGCCATGTAGATCCAGGTACCAGGTAGTATATGTCTCAACAAATTAACCAATGAACCAAGGTATTTGTGACATCTCAGCTCCACAAAACCCCGGATGTGACCCAGCCTTCAAGGCTAACCTTAGCAGGTGGTCGTGGCGAACAATCATGGCTGTTTCACGGGATATAACGGGCTATCCACAGGAGATCCAACCAACAACCAACAACATCATATTCGGATTTCTCGTGCAGGTCCAAAACCTCATAAACTAGCTGCTGCGTTTCGGCTCAAAATCCGATAAAAACATCCAGTGATTTAGAATAATCAGCTGAAAATAGTGATTAGTGATGATTAATGATGATTAATGATGATTAATGATGATTTAATGATGATTTTTACGATGGTTTTAATGATGATTTAATGATGATTTAATGGTTGATAATAGTGAATCACCAGCTGTGTCTCTCAAAAAAAAACGTCGAGCTGCTGGCCGCAGGCGCCTGCGATGTCCTGTCCCATCTCTCGTCGCACGCGTGTCATGATGCCGAAGTGGGCCAGAATCTGTTGGAAACCTGAGGAAAGTTAGGGCATTTCACCAGCAGAAATGGTGATTCTATGTGATTCTTAAGCATTTTAACATATTTTAAGCATCAAAAAGAAGGATTGAACATGATTTAAGCAAGAAAAACATAGAAAAGTTGGCCGGCATAAACTATCAGTAACTATCAATCAGCAACAAATGAGATGTTGAAGCAAGAAACATTCGGAAGAATGACCAACCAAAATGGAGCTTCCACATTGACATGGACGGAACAATACAAACATGGATTCAACGATCGAAAAATGTGGATTTCATCGACAGAAATGGGAAGGCGGGCAGAAAGACTGGTAGCGGAAATCATGGGTTTAACATGTTTTAACCTACCAATGTGGGGGAATTACTGTAACATTCTCAAAGTGGGACTTGACCAAGAAAAATCCTGATTTGACCAGCACAAAAAAGAACAAACCAACACACACAGGTGGTTTTCACCAACAACAGTGGACTAGGTGTGTGCACTACCGGAAATGAGGAATGAACAAGAACGGCATGAGATCAGCTAAAATCTCCAAAAATGGTGGCTAATTCAAAATTAAAAATTGAAACCTGACCTTACCACCAAGAAGATTACCTGACTTGTGGCCAAATCCACTGCAGAATGACCAACCCAGACACCAGACACCAGCCATCGCATGCCATGATTTGGCTTCCCCTAATTTGGGGATACTGGGGAATTGAGCCTTGCGGTTGCTGAAATCTCATTTAAATCTCCATTCTTGCTAGTTGAATATCCACGCTTGTTGTTGTCTCAATGAGTTTGCTGCTAAACACTTGTTCGGATGTCTATCCCAATCCTTAGTGAAAATACCTCCATGGTTGTAGCTGAAATCGTCATTTTCGCGTCTCAATGTCTATTTTTCCACAACAAACTTTGACAAAAGGTCCTAAAAGAAATGATATTCTACGAAAGCTTGCTGCCCATTGTCTGAAAGGGGAGTGGTTTACATGAGAGACTCAAAAAAATCAGATCATCAATGATCATCATATCAATGTGAAAATTGCCACTTTCCCAGTTCAAAATCACCACAAGAATCCACCCTTAAAATTCGCGCAATGAAGGGACGCTCCACGCGCTGGTGCTTCGGGGCTTGGAATCCCCCGGAGGCAGTTGGATTGTAAGGGATCAAGTTCACCATGATCTGGGCGGAATTCATTGGGAATTCATTAAAGAATGGCATGAATAAATCAAGAAGAATGAGGAATTCACTGGAATTCACTGAGAATATTTTTATAGATGAACAAGGATTCTGAATGCAAATTGGGGATTGAATCAGGAAACAACACAAACATAGGATTTTGTACAACAAATTGTTGGAAATCAATGGTAAATCAATGGTAAATCTTCACCAAAAACAGCCGGACTGAACGCACAGATGTAACGCACAATGGGATCTGGGCAGCGCAGCACTTCCCAAGTGTGACTGAAACCCACGATTTTCAGCAAATGACTTTTGCTTGAAAATTGGCGAGCAAAAAAAAAATGTCATGCTTAATCAATCTTGATCAATCTTAATCAATCTTAATCATCCATGAATTTATCGGCCACTTTGAGGTTCCTGAGGTCTTCTCCCCGTTGCCTTCCGGGCTCTGGGCGCCAGCAATTTCCCCAGCTGCGTCGCGCACAGATCGCTGTCGTTCTCCTCGGAGAGGAGGACGTATTCCTGGGAGGCGCTGCGGACGTGTGTGATACGAAATACGACAACAAACAACAAACAACGGAAGAATGGAGAAATGAAATGGCAAGAGATGGCAAGAGGATGAGGTGGAATGCGGAATGCCTAAATCGCAGGAGAGATCAAAAACGTCTCAGTACGTCGACGAGTCAGACGTGTTAACAAATGTCTGGCTTAAACAAGGCGTCTTTCTAGGTCTTGAATCATAGCCGCCCTCATTGGAGACCCACCCCAGGGCTTGGCAATGATCGATCCAACTTTTCTGGGTTTTGTTTAATACTTTTCTGGTGAAGTGAAAGTGAAGCTTGTGCGTTTTCGTAAGCCATAGCAAGTGGTTGTTGCCACAAAGAAAACCAACGTAAAGCATCCTGAATGCTGAAGGGTATACTAAACTGTATCGATGAGTCCGATGTAGGGGATGAATTCACATCTTTGGGACCATGGACCATGGAACGGGAGAGTTGATTGTGAATGGGGGATGGGATTATTTCTGATCCAAACCACCGAGCCATTGACAAAAAAAACAAACGGCCAATGCGTTCAATCCATGATTTAGTATGGAGACCTGACCACCCCGAAAAAAAAAAATACATGAGCTTACCACCAAATTTCAATGTTGAATCACTGGTCTCAAAAATTACTATCCTCGATATCCTAGAGTGTTGGTCCCAAAGATATTATTTTAGCTGGTCAACCCCCCAGCAACGAATTTCCGCACAGCTGCAACCGTTGCTGCAACCCAGTGTCAATCATGGCACGTGCTGTCTTCCTTCGGGTCGCAGAAGTTTGAGGAGTTTGGGAATCTGGAGAAATGGAAAATTTCGAAACCACTGGCAATTTGTAAGCCCCTTTTAAAAAATAGATCAGTGACCAATCACTTTTTTAAAACGGGAATTTACTTTTCTATCTGTGTTACTACATATTACATATATTACTACCTGAATTCAGGCAATTTCTTCGACAATCTTGGGATACCCAAACAAAACCCGTCATAAAAACGTGACGGTGCTCTCCGTGAGGTTGTTACCATTCACCCAGATGGATGAAATTCAAAAAGAAGGTGGATAAATCAAAGTCCATGTCAATTTAGCATATGTTTCTGAACTCAAAAACATGGGCCATGGGTTTATTGTAAGGATCTGCACCCGAACTTCGCTGGAACAAACCGATCTTCAGTACATCGTCCCTCTGAAATTTGGAACATTTTTTTCCAGCAACTGGAGATATCGAGATACCATGAGATACCTATTTGTTTGAAAACCTTTCGGGTCTGAGTTTTACTTTCATATCAATTTCTTTTGTGACCTAGACACATCTAGCTGTAAAAAAATATATAAGTGGAAAATGATGTCATCGTTTTTTTTAACCATTGTGTCTTTGTTGATGGCAAATATTTGAGACAAGAGTCTCGCAAAAACAGTCTGGCATAAAAAAGTGCCGATTTACCCGCAGCTGGTGTCAAATTCAAATTGATCCAATGTGATGATTGTAAAGGGAAGAAACATGTAGTTCAAAATGGTTGTTCCTTTCTCAAGAAAAGTTGTCTATAATACTTATATATATGTGTGTTTATTCGAACATCGCATTGTTAAACACCACCAAAAAGACTTGTTGATCTATTTCTCAGCAAGGCGCGTTCCTTTCAAAGTTGAGGGAGGAAAAACAAATACGATGTCCACGAGTCCATATATATATATATACATATATATGGTTTTGGTATGTTTTGGTTCCATTAGTGTGCAAGTTGAAAATGTTCAAACCCCTTGTGACGATCATCTTCGACCGAGTGTCTGCTCCAAATGTAGATCCTCGGCAGTCGTCCCAGACCGTCGCATGCATGGTGCGCACCCACTGACCCAAAACCAACGAAAAGTGCCGAAAGTTCCCTGCCTTTTCTAAGAGACGGTGCCCGAGAAACAACAGCAAAACACTCTGTTTCGCAGACTGGCTAAGCGTCACCCCCTAATCTATGATGATGCAAGTAGTAGGAGTTCCGGCCATTCAAAAAAAATGGCTAAAGTGGTTCCTCTTTCGTTGTGCTGGTGAATGAACACTGGATCCTGCAATTTGTTGTTGGCCGGTTAAAAAAATGAAGTTTCTGACTTAAGCCTCCAGTCTAAATGGAAATATATCAGTGAGTTTGCTTTGACATAAATAAATATATACAAATATAAATAATAAAAAACAACATGAAATCACCATGAAGTCAGAATGAGTTACTAGAGGTGGTAAACCCAACATCAACCTTTTTTGATGCGGAAATTCCCATCGGCATCGTGGCAGTTTCTTCACCAAACTCCACCGGACTGCAAGGCGCCATAGCGGAGAGCAAGTCCTCCATGGAGACGTGCTTCGCCGATGGCACAATCTTTTCTCTCAGCTCCTCGTTTTATCGCCGGGGTGGGATCATCTTGGATCCCCTGGAAAAAATCCTCCAATCACTTGGTATGAAAAATCTCAATTTTAGCCAAGATCAAAAAAAAGTGCTGAAAAAATCCATGGCAACGGGTTCAACGGATGCCAATTTGTCACATTCCCAGTATGCTCCCCTCGTCATGTTTGCCAAGGGGTCATAACTTCCACGGATGCTTTTTTCGGAGATGATAACTTAAGAACTTTCACTGATCAGCTCTGAGGTTTATCACGATTTTCAAGCACCATGGTCACCATTGCATGTGTTTACCCGAAACCTTCCAAACTATACAGGTACCATCCCTGGCTTCCGGAATGTGATTCTTGATGAACCTCTGTTAGTTTTGGATATTGATATCCTCACGTTTCAGGTGAAATCCAGTTCGCCTTCAGGCCTTCACGTTACTCCCAACACTCCAAATACCAGAAGAATTGAAACTGGCTGGTGGTTTCAACCCCTCTAAGAAATATTAGTCAGTTGGGGTTATTGTTCCCAATATATGGAAAAATAATCCAAATGTTCCAAACCACCAACCAGGAAATGATATAAAGGAAAAATCCGCAATATCCCCCCTTTTGGATATCATGTATTACCCTCTGGTAATTTAACATAGCTATGGAAAATGGATGAACATCGCCAAATTATAGATGATTTGCCCATTAACAATGGTGATTTTCAATAATGCTAATAAAGCAAGAGAATCCATCATCCCCAGTTTTATAATTTTTATGGGTGGTACATTGCTTTACCACCATTAGCTACGGGTATGTTTCAATAGCTATGTTAAATTACCCTTCAGGTTTTTATTCCTCATTGAATCCCATCAAAAATCACCATTGTTGTTGGCTAAATCCCATGTAACATGCCAGTTGTAGTCACAATTTTCCAGATAAATGATTGTTACATCCCCATTATCATTGTTATTATCCTACTATCATCATGATTTTCACATCATTTACCATCTGGTTATTTAACATAGCCATGGAAAATCACCATTTTTAATAGGTAAACCCAGGTAAACCATCTATAAATGGGCCATTTTCCATGGCTATGTTAAATAACCAGAGGGTTAATTAAATCCCATGATTTATGACCCCTTGGGTAAGTTGAACCAACTCCACTCTCCTGCGTTGGAGCGTGTAGCGAGAGGGCGAGGCTGAGCCCGGGCAAGTCGCGCACCTCGATTTCTTCAGATTTCGATGGGATACTCAGGGGATTTCAGAACCAAATACCATCTGGTTATGACTAACATAGCCATGGAAAATCCACCCATTTTTAATAGGTAAACACCATCTATTTCGACTAGGGCCATCAACAAACCATGGCTATATAATATGTTAGTCATAACCAGAGGATTTAACCAACAAACCTCCAAGAAATCGTTTGGGGATGTCCACTCATTTCCCAGCCATGGCGAACTGATGGCCTGACGGTAAGGGTAAGGGTAACTGGTGGTTACCCCAAACTATAGATATATCATGAATTATCATGACTGCAGCGCAATGGGGAAACACCATCGTAAGCCCCACTAAAGCCAGTCCTGTACTAACTCTAAGTCTGCTAAGTTTGGGGGTCCTGTGGATTAGCAATCAGCTTTGGAGATATTTGGGGCTGTCCTTGTGAAGACCTGCAAGTTTGGCCCGATTTTGGGGTCCCAGACATATGGATCTCAAAACTGGAGAATGTGGTAAAGGCAGTAAATCCGTCCGCACCGATGGTGCCGAAGCGTTTTTTCTAGGCACGCATGATCCGTAAGCAATTGCAATAGGCAATAGCTATTAAGTCTTGCCTTGGGGGGACATGTTTGCTCTAGAATCCTGTGTGTTCCACGTTTTTTCAAGAGGCCTAAAATCGGCTAAGTTGCCAAACTTGGTCTCAACATGGCCCAAAATAGGCCCAACATGGGCCAACATAGGCCCAAAATGGGCCCAACATAGGCAACATGGGCCAACATAGGCCCAACATGGGCCCAACATGGCCCAACATGGGCCAACATAGGCCAACATGGGCCCAACATGGGCCCAACATGGGCCCAAAATGGCCCAACATGCCTCAACATAGGACCGACATAGGCCCAACATGAACCCAAAATATCGGCCCATCATGGCTGAACATGTGCCCAACAAGGCCGAACGCAGCGCCAACATGGGCCCAACATACTCCCAACATGCGCCCTACAAAGCCCAACATAGAACATATATGGTTTTATTGGGGCTAATACTCCGGCGACCAAATAAACCATCCCGGATTGGGTTTACCAGTTTACCACATTCTCCAAAGACTGGATGGTTTACAGATTGCTTAAAAAAGAATATGTGCAGTCCCCTGAACCTGACAGTTTGACCCATCATATCTGGCCAAGAGAAGTACGCAGATGCTGCCAAAAGAACTTGGAATCTCACCAATCTGAAGCACAACCAACAAGAACTGAGATATCAACAACAAGAACTTGAACACACTCAAAGAAAACAAGAGCTATCAAGCAGGCAAGGCTTCGAGAGAAAGCCACTTCACCAATTTTTTGCCCCAAAGATTGATATGAATGAAGTATACCAGTGGCCCATATGTTTCGTCGTTTCTTGCATTTTGCAATCCTATTTCGGGTCATCTTCTTTTGATGCATCTCAGAGCACTGTAGCGAGAGTGGCCTCCAACTGAAAACGACTGAAATGTGGCAAGGTTTCCTAAGTTTCCTCTTTGACATTTGGCATGTCCATGTCATGTTCAGTTGTATCATGGCACCGTTAAAAGGTCCCATCCCAGCCCAGGTCCCATCCCTACTGCGTCAAGTCACAAGCTGTTTCATCCTGGGCACTACACCTGGGCTGTGTCGTTACCCACATTGGTCATGCTCAAGGCTCCCCCTCCACATTGTAGTGCTCATATCTCTTCTCCGCCTAGTTATCATGGTTTGTGTCCACTTTTCTGTTGATTCAATCAAATCAATCTCAAGTTTTTATACCTAGTTCTAAAGTGTTTTATCATGTCTAGCTGGTCTTGAGCCACCCATGAAAATTCTGCTTGTCAGTTGGGATTACAGCAGGCTTTTTCAAACAAAAAATCATTGAAAGCCACCAGCCAGATGTTCTATGTGCCATGTCTGTTGCTGAACTCCACCATTTGGTTTTGTCTGAAAATAGGGTGCAAAATTAATTAGATGGTTAATCATCACTTCCCTCCCCCAAAAAAATAAAAATAAATAAAAATGGGGGTTATCACGGTATCACAATCATGTTCAGACCACTATCACATTCACAAAAGATCCCTGGACAATTCTATCCGTTTATGAAATCCCGATGGAAATCGTCGGGCCGATTTGAAGTCCCCAACAAATTCATTGAAAACCGTGTGACCCTGACAATCGAAAAAATGGAAGAAGAAGCTCAACAAAAAAGTAATAAACACATGATACTTTGGGTAACAAACATTGAAAAAATTGAGACAAGATCACAATTAGCCTCTGGCAATGACTAACAGTTCGCGAACTTGAAAATGGCCCATAGAAATCGTTGATTTACCGAACTTAAAGATGATGATTTCCATAGCTATATGTGTGTTTACGAGAGGTTGATCCTCCATTTTCCTCTGGTTTTCCCATGGTTTTCCTATGATTTTCCCATTAAAATCTCAGGTTCCCCCCAAAAAATGGCTGTTTTCCTCAGGTTTTCCTCACCTCAACCAACGGATGACCATGGCACCCACCGTAGAGATGGTCACGCGACTCTGCGGCAAGGCGTAGGCCCCCAGCTGCCCCAAATCCGTCATGCTCCGCACGGCCGAGACCACCGCGTCCTAAGGACATCGTCCGGCGGCTGGTGGCCCTGGTGGCTGGTGATTGGATAAGTTGAAGATCAACTTGGCTAAAATCTGGATAAAGATGAGGATCATCAAAAAATGGGGATGCGATCAAAAAAACAAAAAAACGATGAACAGATGAATTTCAATGAATTTTGGAATTCGATGATGAAAGCCAGAAAGTTGGCACCTCAACTGGCAGAGGACAGTTGAAGTACTGCTTCAGTTCGCTTCAGTTTAAGGTTCACTTCGGTTCAGTATCCATGGTTGATTCTATATGATTCTATCAGATCTGTCTCTTCAAGTTTCTTGTTCATGGCTCATGTCTACCTTCAAATACCAAATACTCCTGCGCAATAATCTGATTTCAAGTGGGAGATCCACTATTCTTCCAGCTTTCTCCATCACAATGGCTACCAATCACCAGTTGCTTTGCTTGAAATACCCTGAAACCATGGTGTTTCATAGGGGATGTACACATCTTCGGCCATCTTCGGCCGAATGGGCTTGGTCTCATATGGGATCCCAATGATCATCCATTTCAATCCTCTTTAATCCCATGAATCATCACAAAACAGGATCATTGATTCATATCCCATTCTTTTTGGAAATATCCCATGATATCCCCCTAGAAATATCCCCCATGATATCATCACTTTGCTTGGTGAATCTCCCAAAAAAATCCATCGAAAAAATCCAACCAAGCTGCGTAGTTGTTCAGGGGCTCACCCATACCTTGATCGACAAGAAAACGAAAACTCGTGGCGCCGGCTGTCCGATGAAACTTTCGGCTGTCCCCAACGTTAAACAAGGCCATCACAGGATGATAAACACTACCCTCTGGTAATTCAACATAGCTATTGAAAATCACCATTTTCAATGGGAAAATCCACTATAAATGGTGATTTTCAATAGCTATGTTAAATTACCAGAGGGTATCGAAATCCAAATGATGATGAACCTCAATGGATTTCTAAACACTAGGACAGATCTGAGATATCCTATTTATTCCTATTTTCAGACTGCTAGCCACATGCAACCTGTTATCATATATCCAACCTGGTTCATCCCAGTGGCACCGCCTCATTGGTCACATGGCATGTGAAACAAACCATGTGGCTCGAGGAAACCCATCTGCGAAAAGAACACTGGAAAAAATCCCGCCTATGATCTTGAAACAGCATCTCCGCATCACATCCAAAATGCAGTTGATCATGACTGCTTGGTGGTTTTAACCATCTTGAAAAATATTAATTATTAGTCAATGGGAAGGATTATCCCATGTATTATGGAAAATAAAAGTCATGTTTGAAACCACCAAGCAGATGAGTGTCTCATGGCGAAACTTAAAATACCGTAGGGCCTTTCTCAAACAATTTTTCGGACGTCCCCCAGTCACTCAGCGGCCCGGGCACCCATAAAGACGCAGTTCCGCACAGGCGCCAAGCCCTTCTGAAATTCCAAGCGCTGCGCCAGCAACAGCCTTGGCAGTTCCACGGAAACAAAAACTTGGGATATGGGGGGGTTCTAAAATGGGGGGTATCCCAAAATAGATGGTTTACAATGGAAAATCCTAGTAAAATGGATGAAAATGAACGATGAACAGGGGTACCTCCATATTAGGAAACACCCATATGGACATTATGGAAGTTACATACCAAGATATATAGAGGGTATGTCCATGGTCCATGGTTATAGCATGTTATAGCCATTTACACCCGAGGATGGAGGATGGATGGATGGGACCACTGGCTTTCTTTCGACATGTTTTCAGCTGGGATCTGTCCCAAAATGTCAACCGAGGCGTTTTTTTGACACCCGAAACAAGCGGACACCTGGGCGGGACGAACAAGCAGTCAGACGATGGAACACTATATGTGCATTAGTGGGAACCATTCTAAACAATCAAATGCCATCCTCTGACAATAGAATGGCATTTAAATAGTGTTCCATCCCCACATTACATTGAACAATCAAGAATGGCATTAAATATCTGTGCCATGTGGGGAACCCAATGCCATAAACAACTACCCTTTGGGGATGGTGATATTATGGCACCTTTGGGGATGGTGATATTATGGTGATATTATGGATTTGTTTCTTGGGTCCACCACATTGTATATGTGATTCATCGCGACATTTTAGCAGATATACATGATATACCCTCTGGTAAACGTGAAAACATAACTGTGGAAAATTACCATGTTTAATGGGAAACGTGACGTGACCAGTTGGTCGGCCGGGCGATGATCCGATGCGTGAGGAACTCACGTGGAAGCCATGAGGTGGTGGACTATGATTCTCATGTTCAACGCAAATCATGACAGGTATCATAGGAATAGTATGGAAACGTCCTCTTGATACTTCCCCGATTCTTTTTTGAATTATTCTCAAGGTGGGGTTATCCACTAGTCACAACAGTCACAACAGAATGATTATTGAATATCAATAAATAAATAAAAAACGGTAGTAAACAAGATAAACAAGCTATAATTATATATATCTTAGTGAGTAAATTTCTATAATTAACTCGCTCGGTTTTTACCCATCGGTAAACACCGGTGACGACCGACCTTTTTTCGTAGCCGGTGCTGCCATCTGGATCATCCCATGGGTCAGGTCCGGTCCTAGCCGACAAGGTGCTGTTCCACGATCTCGCCAGCATCTAAATCCTGGGCCGAAAAAACCCACAAAAAAAAAACTAAACTCCCAATGGACCTCCGAGGATTTCTGGAGAAATATGGACCAGAAATCACCAGAAAATTGAACGCAAGTCGCACCAGAGAAAAACAACTTGCACGCATGCTGCGACTTGTTTTCGTCCTCAAATGTTGATGAGAACCCCAACGCGTCAACGCGAGTTTTAGCTGGATCGTGAAAGTACTGGTTTGGAGGCGCATTTCAGCTGGCTTTCCGGTGCCAAACCCATTGTGAACGCATGTTGCATGGGAGTATCAAAAGACAGGTTTGGGGGTATCTTTGAATCTGTATGAATCTGTATATGGAGTATGTTCCCCACTTAATCACCACTGTTTCCTGCTATTTTCTCGGCCATCATGCTTGGCTGATATCCACGGTGCTTGTCGCGAATCCTAATTATTGGTGAAAATCTCCAGTCATTATCAACCGGGCATCTGTCATCTTGGGACTCCGGTTTTTCACTGCAAGAAATTGCGCTGTAGCGCTTCACTGCATCACTGGGATGGAAGTCTTGAGTGTCAAGCTGAAACTAATCAGTAGCCCCCAGTTTGGTTAGGGTCATCCCCAGCCCAGCCTTGATTGAAACAGTTTACAGTAAGTGAAACCACCAACCATGATGGCTTCACAGCTTCCCGATCAATGGCTTTAATGAGTAGATTCAGTAGATACCCGGCCTGGTAAAACATAGCTAAAAAGCTATTGAAAATGGCCATTGAAATAGTTGGTTTACCCATTAAAAATAGTGGATCTTTCCATAGTTATGTAAACGTTTACCAGAGGGTAATCGCTATAGATGAATTGGATGATTAGACTCTGATCTCATCATCGTTCTCGTCGGCCTTTCATCATATTCGCGTTAGTATTCCCCAGAGAATTAACTGATGTAACGCCTACTATCGTTGTGAGAATCCAACATTCAGGTAATGGTAAACTGCGTCATTGGTAAAATATGGTAAAATAGCAATTTCTGCCAAGAAAAAAAAAAGCGCGTCCCAATCCCATTACAATGTTTGGTTCCTAGATAGGTTTCCCAGTCAGAGTTTTAATACTCCCCAAACCGTAGTATTACCCCCATTGATTGATTCATCAATAGAGGAGTCATCATAGTTTTTTTACAATCCCTGCATGATCATATTTGGATGATTGCACTCCCACCCCCATCTTTCCACATCTAATCCCACACATACCCCTATACTATTAAACACCCCCACAACTAGTCCCAAATACATGGAATTCCCTGCTAGGCCCTGATTTCTGGGGGGTGAATACCATCGAGTTCGATAAAACACTTCCATAAAATTCCATTCAAGCGCCATCAAATCAGCATGAAAAAACACCCCTCGATCTGCTTCCGAGACGCTCCCACGATCGGCAGGGTGCCAGTGGCGCAGAAGGTGCAGCCCATTTGGCAGCCCACCTGTCAAAGTTGTCCGAATCACCCAGGAAAACATCTGGAAAACATGTTCACCCAAAAATCATGGAAGACAATTAAACCATATAATATCATATATCATATTACATTTTATGATAATGATTACATACCGACATAATTGTATGATATTGCATGCAATACTGTACACACACATAGATACGATGTGTACATGCGCATGGATCAAAAATATTCTGGGGCGTTGATCAACTTAGGGGAGTAGCGACGACCAGTCGCTACAGCTTTCGATGAGTCGCAGCTTCTTCGCCAGAAACGTCGTTTTTTTGACATATAAAATCATATAAAGAAAGTATACACTCAACGTCAATTAACGGGCTTTTCAGGGGCTTTTCATATGGTTTTTCTATATGTATCTATATGTCATGTGTGACAGTCCCATAAAACAAGCGCCAGGCTTCGCGGCTTCGATTCTCAGACACCAAGGCTGTTATTTTTCCCCGCCTGGGAAGAGACGCAAATGGTGGTTCGATCTTCGTGTCGCATAATCACCGACTCCACCTGCGGCGATGATGATGTTGGAAGCGACTGCTAGTGGGGACGGGGATGATTTTTGTTGGAAATTGTTGTTCAATGGATTGGTTTAAGGGAAAATCTACAGGAAACCATCGATTTTCCCATTAAATATGGGGTTTTCCTGTAAATTTTCCCTTAAACCAATCCATTGAGTTGTTGGTTGTGTGAAATTCGCAGGATGAAAATGATGGACAAATGGGGTACGAGCAGCATTTATGGGATTTCAAGACTTGGAAATTCAGAAATCCACCCACCAAAAGGATTGGTTTGCAGCAAACAGTTTGATTTCACCGCCAAACCCAAGCCTCATAGGGACACAGGAATAGGACCAACAAGGCCCAAATGGAAACCCCTTCTGAGAATGACCAAATTGGCGCATGACTTTTGGGGGTTCACCAATACGGGATGGCCGTGAAACCACCAAAATGAGGATTCTTTCCATTTGGCATTTGCCATTTGGTTATGACTAACATAGCCATGGAAAATCGCGTAAATAAATGGAAGTTTCTAGCTGGGAAATTCATCTATAAATGGGCCATGTTCCATGGCTATGTTAAATGACAACCGCCGATGCGCTGGATACATCCACAAAAAAAAACAACCGCCGATGCGCGTATACAAGGCCCCAGTTCTGACGGTACCACAGTACATGGTCTCGTGGTGACTCCCAATGATGTCTCAGTGGCCCCCTGATTCACAGATATCAACATTTCGGATTACAGAGCCCTTTTTTTTCAGATCATATGAAACACCCACAAAAAAAAGTGAAGCAGCGAAGATTCCGGGACCTTTACCGCGGTTAAACAAACATCAGCTGCTCATCCCCCGTGACAAATCGAGCCTTGTGGCCGTCCCAAAGGTCAAGAACCATCTTACCTCAGTGCTGATTTCGTTCTCCGGAGATCTCAGAGCAGTTCGGATTCGTGGGAAATCATGCAGAATTTTATACAGCATATATATATATATATACATATATACATATACATATATACATATATGATGTATATGTGGATAATATATATATATATATATCATTATATATATAATATATATATAATTATATATATATCCATATTTAATAAGCAATTCGATGAATTCAATGATTCTTGGATCATCATTTTTATCACTCATCATTCACTTCTGAAACTAAAAAAAAACATCTGAAAATCGGACAAAAATACCCAAAATCATCCAAACATCACCAAAGATCATCCAAAAAAATCGACCAAGGCTCAGGTGGATTGGTCACTGGAGGTCATTGCGCTACTCAGCCTGGTGCTGAAGGGTTTGGTCCTGGTTTCAATGGCGAAATCTTTGGAAAATCCTGGGAACATTGGGATGTTGATGAGACGATGTGGGAAAATCTCCAAAAAAACTCATGGATGAAAGGGGACATGTTGAAATTGGATGTTTTTTGGTGGTGGAAAATAGGAACATACAATTTTTTATATGGGAAATGTTGAATCTTCAAAGATATCATCTATAGGTCCATAGGTTTGTAGATCCCAGAATATGAAAGTCTTGCTCGGATTCCTGGATTCCCATGGAAAAGATTGAAAAAAATGAATGTTCCATAATGTTCCATCAGTGGCAATCAGCAAACAGAAAAAGGTGAAGAAACTTTCAGAGATGGAGCTGTGATCGATCCTGGATCCCTCGGGCCCATGGGAAAAATCAAGCGATGAAGGAAGCACTCTGTCTTGGGAAAGGAATCCGAAAATCAAACGAATCTTTGGATTGAAAACTGGGGACAAAGGTCATCAAAGATCATCAAAGATCATCAAAGATCATCAAAGATCATCAAAGATCATCAAAGATCAAGATCATCTCCAAGTACATAATGGACATAAGCCGATGAAAACCGCTGTTTTGTCCGGGTGCCGAAACCCCTCTCCTGGTCAAGAGCTCGCAGGCTTTCCTCGGAAGGCCCAGGTCCAGAAGTGTCTCATCCTGAGAGTGGAAAAATGCCGAATCTGGTCACGATTCGGTGATGGTCAGGAGATGTTTCTGACAACGCCACAATAAACCCCAAGATGTTTTAGGCCACAGAACATTTGCCAAGTTACTACCAAATTCCTATCATTTCGAAGGATATTTGATAATACTTATATCATCTTATATCCCAAACCTGTTTGATGACATGTTCGAAGCAATGTCTCCAAACGTATCCGAACTTCTGGGCAACTCTGGCTTGGCAATTTCGAGGTAGCACAATCCAAATTGCTCAGTGGATTGGAGAAACCTGACTGTGAATTGGTGTGAATTGGACCCTAAGCAATTCTGGAAAGATGAATTTGCCCAAAAAGGACATGACTTCCCTCCATGTTCGATGATACTGCCGTGGATTTCCGGAGCTTCTCAGTTTCGAAAAAAAAAAACGCCATCCTCGGTGTTTCATCATCAAGTCCCCATGGATTTCCAAGGTAGCCACCCCAAGCGTTCTGATGAAATCACCTCAAAAGTGTGGTTGAGTATGGGCCAAGCATCATTTTGGGGATCTCTCCCGAAGTGTGTTTGTGAATATCCCATACTTCAGACTGATGCACACCCCTTTTACAGTTGTAAGAATCATACCGTGACTATTAAGGCCCCTGTGTTCAATGTTTAGAATGCCGCAAACCCACGAAACCATCCCCATCCCAATTCTACCATGTTCTATTTCAATAGACCGTCAACATGATCCCACCCCCCACCTTGCTTTTGTTTGGTCGCAATTTCAGGTATCTAAATTACAGGTACCGAAGGCCTACCCTCTGGTAAACGTTTACATTACTATGGGAAATCACCATGTTGAATAGGTAAATCAACTATTTCTATGGGCCATGTTCAAGTTCGCAAACCGTTAGTCATTACCAAAAGGTCAATTTCAGGGCTCCGAAAAAATAGAGCTCCAGTGGACTGGTATCTGAAATGGCCATTGATGAGGATTCACCATGAACTCTGGGGATTTTAATGGAATTTCCATGGGTTTCAATGTGGGTTTCACTGTTCATGCCATAAACCTACCATTTGGGGTGGTTACAGGGCGTAAAAATTGTGATGACTTGGGAATTGTAAAAATTACACCATTAATCACCATCAACTATCATTTGTTTCACCATTATTAACCATTATATTCATCTATATTATATACCATTATTATTATTAACTACCATTATCAATCAAAATCTGATTAGGTTATTAGAACTATATTCATATTATTAGATTAGGTTATTAGTACTATATTCAGAATTATTAGTAATTATTGTGGTATTATTATTAACCATCAGTCATTAGTAGCATGTAAACTCGCGCTGCCCGAGCTGCAATGACGCCTAGCGCTTCCCAGGTGTCACAGTCTGCGTTCGCACCGCCGGCCGTCACCAGCTTGCTCGCCAATGTCCGAAGGAGGGCCTCGGTAAGGCTGAGGGAAATTCATGGCTGGCAACATGATAACATGGCAACATGCTTTGGAGGTAGTTCCTCAGGGTATCGCAGTTAGAATTTCATAGAATTTGTATAGTTTGTGTGGGATGATGATAGTGAATTATGGGACAATGAAAATTTACAGCGCAATCCCCAATGGTGTTTAACTGTTTATGAATGTGGAGTTTCTTTTTGGAATATACCCCCAATCATAGGATTGATTTGAGCACAACCAAATTTATGTTCCCATGAGCCAAGTCGAAACGGATGATCAAACGGAGGCATGGAACTTTACAGGACAAATGACCATGGCTTAAAAATATGCAACATGGCAAAAGTATGTGTTTGGTGAATATGAGAGCGATAAACAAACATACCAATTACATTCATCAGGCAAAAAATATATATATATATATATAAATATCATTTTGACACCCACAATAGCGAGCGATAAAGACGCCAGCAACAAAGACACGTTCTAGTATGGCATGGTTTGAGCAACAAGGGTGCGATGTACATGACCAACAGCTTCGCTGTTGCCCTCAACCGTTGGAATGAATCTGTGGTCTTTCCAAAACGGAAAGTTGGGGCTGGAAGGGCAATGGCCTATCCATTTGAACATCTTGGAATATCTTGGAGACCTGATGAAGATGATCCAAACTTATACGTGAGGATTGTCTGTGGGACAACTTGGCAGTGTGTCAAAACCTTGTACCCCTGGTGAACATCAAAATAGCTGGTAAATGGATGTTCATTCCCCTAAAAATGGTATTAGTAGGTATTGATCCATACCCACTTCTCTCAAAAGCCAAAACAAGTCGAACAAGCGGATACCCAGAAGTTTAGTAGCCCATTGACCCACGGTGAGACCTGGTGTCGTTGAGATCTTGCGAGCCACTGGCGCATGGCTGCGCTTGACATCCAGGGAATCCAAAAACCTGAGCAAAAACAACACCATGCTGGGCCTGGCTCTGCTCAAGATGTAATAACAATAAACTAATGCAAGATCCGTGGCATTTTGGGCCCTTCTCAAACCCAAGAATTTCCAAAGTTTGGGGCTTCAGATTTGGTTGCTTAAATGGGCCCCTCAAAAAAAATTCGGGTCCCATCCCACGAGTTCCAACGTGCAACTGCAGCAAGGCTGGGAAATCCCAAAAGCTGAAGGACCTGTGCGGTTTGGCAAGGTCTGTTGTTGGGTTGTTGGGGGGTTTCGACAAATCATGATTTCCAATATTTCCAGAACCCAAACGTCTGACCATTTCAGGTTTTCAGGGCGATTTTTGTGGTTGGGCCTGGAATCAACCCACAGCACACGAAGGAGTCAGGAGCCTTGCAACCCAGAGGGATGGAAAGTGCCACGATAACCCATGAAGACAGTTAGCTACCAAACAAAGAAGGAAAAATGTTCCAGAATCACCAACCAAAAAAAACTGTTCAGGAAATCCCTTTTTCAACAGGCGGCGATCGTTGCCGCTTTCGACTGGGATCCCGCACTCAGGGCGCTGGCGTCGGATACGCTTCGGCATAGGAAAAAAAAGGGTTTTCGTCCGGGCTGTTTGGCATGGATGGATTGTTCGGACGTTTCATGGAGAAGTGAAACAAAAAACGGAAAACGACACTGGCGAAGTCTTTCCGATCTTTCCGCCAACTTGCAAGTTTGGGTGTCTCAAGAATGCATCAACCGACGACATGGATCAGATCAGGAACATCAAAAAGCACACTACATCAAAGAAGGGCCAAAACATAAAGCACAACCAAGCCAATCATTTCTGCATAACCCTTGTTTGGGGGCTCAACTCGTCAACATTACACATCCGCAAAGTTTCATCGAGGCTAAGGAGCCCGTTCGGCAGTTGCTGAGAGCCAAAGTCTTCAGAAAACATATGGGTGTCAAAACCCTGGTGTCCTTCCGTTCACCCAAAAAAATATGTTAGTATATAGAGGTTTTGGCCCACACCCATATCATTGAACTTTCAGAAGAATAGCAACGAGACCAACGAAGGTAGGCAGCTGCGGGGGTTTCAGATACACATTCTTCATCCGACCTTGGTCCTCAGAGCCATAACATGCCATAACGTGCCATAACATGCCATAACATGCCATAACCATCTGGAGCTGCAACCTTGGCAACAGAAATCTCCCACACCCTCTCCTGGTGTTATTTCTTTTAACGCCGCGTCGACGAGCGGCCAAAGATCCCAGGCGGGCACGCTTAGCGGCTTAGCGGTACCGCTGTGATGGTCAAGGTCAAGTCATGTGGCCCCGGCGCTTGCACAGCTTGGAAAAATTTGCATTGTCGATGGAGCAATCAGCGGGTCACACGAAGGTCGGGGATCTTGGGAGATTGTTTGCCATTTCGAAGCCCGAAATGTGCAGTGGATGCCATCGGCGCATCCTCTTTCAATGCTTCTATGAAGAATGCAGTGTGCGGCAAGGTGAATAATCGAATGTAGGGTTCAAAGCGGATGCTAGTGACCACAATTCTAAAACCTTGAGGTGTGGAAATCTGTGATGCTGATGCTGGCGCAAAACTGAACATGGACAACTCTGCGGAGGTGTGAACCTGGCCATGCTTCAGTGATTGGACCCAACGAAAGCTTAGAAATCCCATGATATTCCATGGTATTCCCAACATGTGCGCCTCTCGAACAAGCAACAAAAATATGCATCTCGCACCTGCATCTCGTGCCATGGTGGCATCCATGGTGGCATGGCAGGATCACTTCAGCTCACGCACTTGCACTTGCATCACTTGCACGCCCGGCCCTGGAAATGCAACATGGGCCCGAGCTTCGGGTTCTGTTGAAAACTGTTGAGTCTCAGGAAAGCGTGAAAAAGTTCGCAGTCGCTTGCGGAAGATCTCTCGCTTGCCAACTTACTCCAGGACAGAGAAAAAGGCGTGGACGCGCCTAACCACGCGCTTTGCGAGGCTCATGGGCTGCCTGTACCTGGAATTGCGCAATCACCACAGCCCTGGGTGCTGGAATCAGCACTCGCAGCTTGGGAGTTGAAGCATCAAGCCGTCCCCCTCGGCAACTGGGGCCTCTGCATCCGCTTTGTCACAGCCACGCGCGGAACACCATCAATGTCGTGTGGCCGTGCGGCGGCCTATGCAGGACGCACCTACGACATCCTACGACATCCTACGACTCTTGCAACCGCTCGCTTCTGACTACAGTGACTAGCTGATCACGTTCCAGGTTCGGAGGCAATGGGCCAAGGCTGAGTTCCATGGAGTCCAAACATAGGCGAAGCCACCAGTGATCGTGGCGCAAAGGTTGAAAGAAAAATCATTACGAAACCAAACACAGGGATTTAGATGGACATGATAGGACTCTGTCGCCTTGAAAACGAAGCACTTTATGCAGGCACAAAACTCACAATGCACTCCTGTGTGCAGGAATAGGGTGGCCATGCTTCAAATTCAGCCAGAAGAAATGGCATCGTATATCGATCCGGCATTGTTCTCGGGAGTGGCGTACTACGTTGTAAAATCAGACTTTCTTACCATTTCTTCCCCAAAAAATCAGGGCAGCTGCAACATTGTTTGGGACATCTTATGACATCTTGGCACCATGATTTGCAAACAAAACAGTTGAAGCAAACACTTCTACGAGAGGATGTTCATTGGCCGCTATGATGGTCCGCAGGGTCCCTTCAAATCGGGAGTTCCAAGCGACTTTGATCAGGGAAAGATCTGGCTGAATGATGACTTACCAACCTGAAATAAGGTCATCATTTGTTGGGGATTCCCCCTACTGACCATCACAATTTTGCCAGAAAGATATTGCATGGAGGTGGTTTTTGGCATCAGGCAGGCTCTTGCGCTTGTTCTATGGGACTGCATGCAGACTTCAAGACCAAACAGCAGGCACTGGTTCGAATCTGAATCAAATATCGGTCATTGCTCGGAAATTCCAAGAGTCTAGAATTTTAGTGAACAGGGTCTCGAGCTGAATTCTCAATCTCATGGGGCTGATTCTACCTTTTTGATCTATATAACTTTGGCTGGATCTTAATCTAAATTTGGGGCGGTTGCAAGCTCACATGCGGAAAGACTCAGGTGGCGGGGTGTTGGGGACATGTTGAAGCATTGGTGCTTGGGGGGAAAAGACCTTGGAATGGAGCCGGTCTAATCTTCACTAGCGCTTCAACCTTGAGACGCTGAGCACAACATGCGAAAACTGAGGGGCCGGATTTGGTTCTGAATCTGCTGTGTCATGGTAGAACTCGGGCAAAAAACGCTACAATTTCTATCACATGTCTGATTCTTGCAACCCTTTTCCGCCCAAGTCAAAGCTGTGAATTGATCTCCGGCCAAATCTTCGCTTCAGTCTGAAGTAATAGTCTTGTAGCTCGTCTTGCTGACAGCCGGTGAATGAATCAGGGGGAGTAGCTGCGCCACTGGCCACGCCTGACTCCAAGGAGCTGGCCACATGGCAATGTTGTGAAAGATCTGCGAAAGCTGGTGCGCCGGAAGCTAGACATAGCTAGACCACATACACTATCCAACTATGCGGGGAGTGGCAAAAACTCAGGCTTGCAAAGCAGTTGGAAATTCAAGGCATTCATGGCGAAAGATCTTGCACTAAATGCTACTTGAACCAATAAATTTACACATGTCTTAAACACTCGATGCCGAAAATTGAGATGGTACAGCTGATATACAGGAAGAGCCGGAAACTCAAAAAGGTCTTGCAGGCTGTCTAGCTGCTGACTCCCAAACTTCAGCTATGTTCAAAATATCCTTCTAAATCAAATGGAAATGATTCCGGCCCGAAACCTTCGAGAAATTATTTCGCAAACACAGCCGGGAGCTTGCTCCCAGGCATTTTTCCAACATGAGTGTGCGCAAGCTTGCGAGATGATTTCTTGCTTGGATTTGATCTACTTGCTTACTCTGCACAGGCACCAGGCATCTTTTAGACAAGGTCTCACATTGAAATTGTCGAGCCGGTTGATCATTCATGCAACCCCTGGGCAATCCCTTGGCAATCCCTGCATGGCCATGGCATGTGCAGTTGAACAGTTCAACTACATACTATCCAACTATCCGGAGGATCCAGGAGGTGCGCAATTTCCATCACCCTGCGCCAAGCCCTTTCCGGACATGTGAAGCTTGATTTCGAGTCATTCGGGCATCACGCGGGCATCACGCGGGCCAAGGCGCGACAACTGTTCTTTGCCGTGGCCTTATGATGCTTGTGACCCACTTGCAGCTGTCCAACAGAAACGGAACACGTTCCAAGGTCACTACCTTCTCCGCTCTGTCACGCGTTTTTCGCCCATCTGTGGACAGGATGTAAGAGCCTTAGAATCCATGATCTTCCTCTTCTTCACACTGTGAAGCTTCTGCTTGCGCCCCAATTTTCACAGCATCTTTGGCCCCTTCGGCCCCAGCTTCCAGATCTTCTTACTTGTCAGCGGCCAACGACCTGCAAGAGCTCGTATAGGCGGGACAGGTTTTTGTGGATGGAGAGAATGGAGTTGCAGCTGTTGCAGCTGTTGCAGCTGTCTCGCCAGCTGAAGTTCCCTGTCTTTGACATGTCGATTTCGACACCATACACATTGGTGGTCCTCTTAATCAGACTCATCATGTCAATGGATTGCTTTTTCGCTTAAGCCTCAGCTTTCCCTGTGGAATTTTATGTGGTGCTCCCACTTCGGCAATTCACAGCCAAGGGAAGCACGGCTGATTTCATCAGAACATGTGGTGCTGGTTTGGGGGGAAACCTTTAGCTCCAAGATTGCACAATTACACGCAGGAGCTGCAGAAGCAAACCCTGGGAACCGTCCCACGCTTTTGCGTGAAACTTCCTGGAGCTAAATTTCACAGTCACTGAAGCATCACCTGACCTGTCGCACTCAACAACCCCCCTTGATGCAGGACTTCAAATCGAGAGCTAAATTTCAATTCAATGATGTGGCTTGCAAAGTGGATGAACGAGAAATCGACGGCTCCGATCAATTCCCTTTGCTAGCTGGTGTAGTTCAACTGGTGCAGTGCAGTTCAACTGGACCAGCTAAACCTAGACTGCTCCATTCCCTATCCCTTGCGAGAACAAGGAGGTGTCTTGGGCTAAATGTAAAGCGCTTAAGGCCGCAAATGAATATTGTGTTATGCGTCCACTGGACACGGGCTGGTTGACGATCCTTGCGCTGTCACCTGTTTCTCTCATTCTTCATCTGTGCCGACATGACTGCTTTGATGCCCTGGAAATTCCAGGCAAGAGAAAACACTGTGCGAAATTGCTCACTTCTGAAGCCAGCTGAACCACATCCATTCACACGTTTGGCACATGTTGAAAACTGACAGAACGGTGACTACAGCTGACACATTGAAAGACCGGCACCATCAACCAACCCTGCAGACAATCTGACAAGGTGGCCCGGAAAAACACAACCCTTATGCATTCTTAGCAGTCTTATCCTGGCATCAAATGTCCAAGCGCAATGCAACGCAATGGCTCGGATGGCTTGGAATCCTTTTTTTTGGCCAGCGGCGGCCAGCGGGCCTGGCCAGGCTAGGGTTGTTTGACGACATGTCAACCTTTTAGCGACAAATCCTATTGCTCTTCGAGACTGCCGGTCATTGCTCTAAGTTAAATAGTTTTTATGTGGAAGTTAAATGATGGATACAGAAAGAAGTCTTCACTTGCTGGTCACGTTTCGGATTGCTTGGCAACTTGGCACTCCCTCTCCTCGGCTGAAACAGAAACTCGGGCTGAAACAAGACTTGGTGCATCTCGCAATCGCTTTGGTGTGTGAAGTCACCGAGCTTTTGCAGGACGCTTGAAGTGGAGCGCTCACATTGAATGAATGACAAAACTTACGTTTGGAAACTCCTCGCTGAGTGTGGCACAAATTGCGCACCGAAGGCTAGATCAGGCACCATTAGGGAAATGAGTCCGTAATCCCTGAAGCAGCAACGACGTTTGGAAACTCTTCGCTGAGTGTGGCACACATTGCGCTCTAAAGCAGGCACCATCAGGCAAATGAGAAGAACTGTGCTGTGAACTGGTCTTCAAATCTTCCGCAATCCCGAAGCAACGAGCTATTGCACTCGGCGAAATTGCTGCATCACATCTTTGCGGGGTATATGTACAGCAAGGCTGGCAAGCTGAACAAGGTAGGCTCAAAATATTAAGGAGACGGGTCACATGGGTTGCCCCACCACGGGAACTCCTGTGATCTGCTGCCATGAAGCTAAGCCTGTCTGATCACCTTGTGTTTCTTCTCTTTTCTCAGGCAGGGCCGATCTCAGCTGCATTTTTGGTCAACTACTGCGATGCCAACTGCATCAACGCGCGGGGATCAACATGTACCTCGGACAAGCTGAAGCAGCTGAAGGTTGAGTTGATCATGAAGAATTGTCACTGAAAAAACCTTGCTTCCAGGACACCCGGATTCCGAAACTCAAAACAAAATCGCAATAGGAATTCCTGCGACCGAAAAAAATCCCAGGATTTTGAGCGGCTCAGCAGCTCCAGTCTGTGGTTTGAAACTGTCAGAAATGTCAACGGGGGCTATGGAGGTATATATAGAGAGAGATATATATATAGAGAGAGATTACATCCGGCCAGCGGGCGAAAGTGCACATTTGAAAGGAATGATGGTTTGAGATGGTTTGAGTATATATCAGAAACCCTTTGTAGTTTGCTGATGTGTGCTGCAGTTTTGGAACAATTTTGTTACAGGATGTTGCATGTTATCACTGTGATAAGGAGAATCTTTCTTTGTTTCGTATGCAGCAACATGGATATCGCCAGTGCATGATCTATATTTGTATATACCCTCTGGTAAACATATAAAAAACTATGGAAAGATCCACCTTTCTTAATGGGAAAATCAACTATAAATTGCCATTTTCAATAGCTATGTTAAATGACCAGAGGGTATATATCTGGAGGTCGCATCTCTTGATTCGTTTTTTTGAACCATCCTTGCAAGCCCGCTGTTTTTTTTTCGCTGCCGAAGAAGGGACACAAAAGCACCAGGTTTCAAGCCATTCCCAGCGCCAAAAGCGTGTTGTTCTACACAAGCTAGCATGTGTTATTTGTGCGACATCATGTAGCGCAACACCTCTTGCGTATGCAACTTGATCAACTCTCTTAGCCTCCCACTTTAGCCTATATGTAGCTTAACATCTCTGACTTTTGCAACTTGATGTGAACGCTGCAGCCCCCCACCCTACCCAACCTATTTGTCGCGCAACGGCTCTGCACCTTGATATACACATTCATAAAATACAAACATTGTTAGCCTCCCCCACCCCATACGTACGGTAGCATCTGAAGAATGCACATCCGAAAAGCGTGCAAAACGCCAGTGCGGTCTTCCCTCCGAT
>Ga0126342_10002947_pt1 | contig 27455 bp, 22 predicted proteins | sample Cyp1metagenome_FD_92528 | JGI IMG/M metagenome (GOLD analysis project Ga0126342, IMG submission 92528) | Coral microbial communities from Lord Howe Island, Old Settlement Bay, Australia - Cyphastrea 1 metagenome | ecosystem: Host-associated > Invertebrates > Cnidaria > Coral ... | reverse complement strand
AGATAGAATGCCAGAAGATATGCCAGATAAAGTGCCAGAATGTTTGCCAGATAGAATGCCAGAAGATTTGCCAGATAATATGCCAGATAGAATGCCAGATGGAATGCCAGAAGATATGCCAGATAGAATGCCAGAAGGTATGCCAGATAGAATGCCAGATAAAATGTCAGATAGAATGCCAGAGGATATGCCAGATAAAGTGCCAGAATGTTTGCCAGATAGAATGCCAGAAGGTATGCCAGACAAAGTGCCAGAATGTTTGCCAGATAGAATGCCAGAAGATTTGCCAGATAGGATGTCAGAAGATATGCCAGAAGATATGCCAGATAGAATGCCAGAAGATATGTCAGATAGAATGCCAGAAGATATGCCAGGTAGAATGCCAGAAGATATGCCAGGTAGAATGCCAGGTAGAATGCCAGAAGATATGTCAGATAGAATGCCAGAAGATTTGCCAGTAACAAAACGTATAAATGTCATGGTGGGGATCACACGAAGTAAAGTAATTTTCTGTGTGTGCTTGCCTGCGCTCCTAAAAACGTGAAACCTAAAAAGCAGGTGCTGGTGGTGACCCCCCGGATTGGCTCCAGGGAACAAAGTGGGACGGCATGCCGTACCGCGTGACCCTTGGCCATCCTGGGCGGTAGGTTACCTCGGAGCAAGTTGAGGCTGATTTTTTTTGGTCATCTTTTGGAATTGCGGGTGCCCCATTTTCAGGCAAACCCGGAAAAAAGTCTCAGTATATATTGCCCATTCTTGCAGAAAAAGATGAAATATAACTAGTCAATGGTGGATAAGTTTCTTTGGGGCTGCAAATGAACTGGCTGGTAGCAATGACCATTGATAATTATTTGGAATTAAGGCGCCAAAATTATTGCAAGTTTCTGTGATTTTGAGGATCCATTTGCGACACTCAGCACCAGCAGTCAGCTCACTTTGGCTCGTTGCCTTGGCACCAAAATTTTGCGGGGTACCCCATTTTCAGAACACTGCCATGTTGCAGGTAACTTCTCAACCACCGGAGGAGCTTCCTGCGCCTCGGATCTGAACGTTTTTTTTGGGGGGGAAAAGAATTGGAAAACCGGGGCAAACACAGGTTGGAAATCCAGAAAAACAAGGCAAACACTTGGTGAAAATGGTGGTTTTACAGACTTGGAAGATGTGTTTTGATTGCATATTTGTATGGATGATTACATCTTTGTATGGATGGAAGGCTGACACTTATTTTGCGACTGGGGATGAACCAGTTTGATGACCTGACATCGCATCAAGTCCTGATGATTTGGAGCCAAGAGGGGTGCAACTGTTTGATATACCAACGGGCTGTGGATAGACCAACCACATCCCAACTCCATTGCTACCATGAATGTTCACTGTCAGAATCATCATCACCAACATCATCATCATCATCATCACCATCACCATCACCATTATCACCATCACCATCATCATCATCGGAATCGACATTCTTATCATTGTTGCTTTCATGTGCGCTATCATCAGTAAGGACGTGTAACAATTTCCATCACTCCATCAACACCACCCCCTGGCCAAGGTCTGTTGCTACCGCAGCTACACGGCGCCCAAGCCGCAAGATCCGTGACTCGACGACTCGATTTCATTGTCACCCGACTGGGGATGTATGGAATGTATATGGAAATCAAAGGGTAAAGCAATCAACAAACGAGATTTACATTGGGAAACTGGACATTAGTGGATTATAATGGCTAGTTCATGGGCAATCATTGGTTGAATCAGTGTATAATACGTAATCAAACAATTCACCGGCATATATGGGTACGTCTGAAATGGGTTTAGTAGATCAGAGGGAAAATGAGGACTGACCAGTATATGGAGGGAGGGAGGGAGGGAGGCAGGGAGGGAGGGAGGGAGGGAGCGAGAGAGAGAGAGAGAGAGAAATGTGGGTGAATATGATGGGTAACCCAGCCAACCACGTGCGATATTTGCGGGATATATGTGAACATATCGGTGGGTTATATTACATGGACGTACACCAACCAGCATGGAGAGATTGCGGTAGGGGCCAAAAATGATAAGAAACCCAAACACGGGTTGATTGACCAGCAAGACTCGCAAACATCGCCGGGGTTTAAGTCTCTTTTGGTCATTGAACCTGGCAATGGAAAATCACCTAAGGGTGGGGTTGGTTCGTTTCGGTTCAGTTGGAGCCACGGCTCAGACAGTCACCATACAAAGTATGATTTTTCAAGTAACACTTGTTTTTTTAGCAAGATCCAAGTTCATGTTCCAGCCATCATTGTGACATTGTGACATATCCTCCCCATTCTCTCCTTGGCACAGGAAGCGTTCTCGCATCTTCCGCTGGCAGATCCTACTTGTACAGCCTCTTTTCCGAAGCGCTAGAGGGTTATTTGCCGTCGAGGCCTTCAAAAACCACAAATGAACTGGTCATGCAAACCCGTTTACCCTCGTTTTCCAGGGTACCCAATTTACTTCACCAAACTGTTGTCAAGATATAATCAGACATGATGTTGGTCATGCTTTGGACCTTAAGCTACGCATTTTTGGGTGGCGAACGATTCCAACCTGTATGGATTCCGTCATTCGAGGGTTTTACCATCCCCAAGTTTTGTGTTGGTATCGGTCTTTATGGGAAAGTTTGCCGCAATGATTAAAGTGGCATTTAATTTCCGTGTAGTTTCTTGAATTACCCAAAGAACAGGCGTCCCCAGAATTTGCCAGAGAACAAATCAAAATGACCCCTTTGGCACGGAGTCCTCTATGGATTTCATGGACAGTTCATGCAGGCCACATCTTCGCAGTGGTTTGTCATCACTTTCGCCATTTGTGGCTATACACCATGTCCAAACACAGCCAGACATGATATAATTAGTTGATATTAGTTGACTACAAATCGCATCATATCTAATGATTATAGCAAAAATGAACCATTCCCATGTGAGTTTCGGCGAACGACTGGGATTCTGCCAGTAGTTCACTGATCACCGTGCCATTTGCACACTATGGGATAAGTTGGTTCCGCATTTGTTCCTGGCGAAATCCACATAAAATCCAAACGAATCCACATCACATTCACCAAAAAAACACCCAAGATGCTCGTTAAAGCAGTCAACACCCCAACTTTGTGCAGTTCAAAGTTCCATGCCAAGTAGAACTCCTCGGATCATTCCTAAGGCATCCCAAAGAATGGACCGAGGAGCGGCAGGAACAGGGAGGTGTTGCCTTGGCCAAGTGAAGATGTGGCCATTAAACCACACAATGGGTGGTAAACCCGATAACAATGGTTAATAATATGGTTAATTTTGGTTGACCATGGTTAATCATATGATTGGTGATGGTTCATACTGGGTGATAATGGTTAGTGACAGCCAATACTGTTTCATAATTGTGAATGATAAATAGTAAATCTTAATTGGGGACTGATTGGAAGTTTGATTCAGCAGCAAAATCCCAGCATTTGGATAATAAGCCGCAATTTACAATGGATTATGAATCATCCCAAATGGTAGGTTTATTTTATTTTGTTGGGTTTACTCGATATTTGATCATGTTGCGAACTTGGGTTCGGGGAAATCCAGAATCGGTTGCAAAGAGAATTTCCCAGACTCCGGCCATATTTCGAGGCATAAGAAACAACGGTTTTCCTCCAGATTTTCTCCGAAACCAATTGCGCGATGAAAGGTGCATCATCTGAATCATCTTTTCGATAACCTCTGAAGCTACTGAATGGTTCGCAACGGTCGGCTGGGATCCGTGGAGCCATTGGCGTTTATATCGTGGCAGCTTCGCAAAACCTCCACAGAAAACTACGATTTTACAAGGGATGTCCTGTTTGTCCTGTTGAATTTTCCGCTAAGATGTGAAATTGATTGAAATTGACCATCCCACTATTAAGCCATCGAACGCATTCAACCTTCACCACAAAATTGTCAACTAGTAATTGCGTATTAACCCAATGATAAATTGTCATTGATTCATTCGGCAATTATCAAACCTGACATTCTAACCATGATTAGCTATGATTAGCCGCTGTGAACCACATGGGTTTGTCCATAGGGTACGTCCAATATGTCATGATCGACCATCGCTTTGAACATGAAACGGTTTGCATCCCATATTTTCACACCTGATATGGTGATTAAATAGTTGATCACTAGATCACTATCCATTAATTCATCAAATGTTCACCATGATCATTCATTTTTATCCGTTAAGTAACCATTATGTATCGTTCATTCTTGGTTGCATATCCATGTTTGTTGGTTAAATGGTTAAATCCCCCATTTTTGCGGCTTGCCCAGAGGATCCGCTAGCCACGGAGCAACGCGAACGGCGCAGAGCCAAGTTGACAGATGCAAAGGCGCCGATGGAGTCGGTGGAGGATTTCACCCCATGTTTCTTGATGGAGTCATCATATGATGGTTAACTGTGGTTAATAAATAGTTCATCATGGTTAATGATGGTTAACTATGGGTGACTATGGGTACTGATTGATTATAGTTAATGAGTTCAATAGTTTATTATTTATATAGTTATGATTCGAGTTAATGAGCTCACCCCATAATATGGTTCAATCATGATTGACAACCAATGGTTCATGATGGTCAACTATGATGTGACCAACTTCGATTTAACACAAATGGAGGCATCAAACAAACCATAATGGGGATACAGTGGGCATTTGCTGGGATATCAAATGTTTTTTCACTGCCATTATTTTAACCCATGATTTTGCCAAACCCCCAGTTTGTTAACGGGGGGGTATGTACCAATCGTAATAGGTACTTTATCACTATTGGAACGAAACATTAAACCTAAAAAATTGGGAAATACGAGGTTCATCATTTAGAACAAATTGGAAATTGGGTCTTGGGATGTTCAGCAAACAGAACGGGGTTTCAACCAAATTAATATAATATTTATATATATATATATGTATATATATTTCATTTGGCAAACAAATTTGGGTTTAAGCAAAAAAAACAAAGCGCTGGAAATATAATGCCAGTTTTGTTCTTGACCAAAGCATGGGAGTGTGAGTAGCCTACAAAATGCTGGGTTGACCAACTAAAATGGGACTTAATCAGCAACACACGGGCTCACAGCACTCCTTTCATCAAAGAATTTGATCAAGAATGGCTAGCCAACAAGAATCAACATTTTACCCACCGAAATGGGAAGAGATTGGAAGTCAATCAACAAGAATTAGACGTTGCATTTAACCAGCAAAAACAAGGAAGAAACATCAAACAACCCAAAATTGCATCTAGAAGAGATGGTATGTGTGGGAGCCTTCGTATGCCACCAGGTCACCTCCCCGAAAGCCTCAGGCGCGACGACTTGCGAGGATTTTTTGGGCTTTTTTTTGGGGGGGAAGTCCAGGTGCAAACAAAAAGCTAGGATTTGGGGCTGAATATGTATTCATGTACAAATAAATTGATTCTATTGATGCCATATATAGTTTACTATGTGTACCTATTATATATACATTTATAGTTATATATATATATGCTAATATCATTATCATAATATTTTTTATCATATCGGTTCATTTCATGTCATGTGTACCTCCGGCAACCTTGCCGCCTGCCACGCCATGATCCGCTCTGATTTCTGCAGGCGGTGGTGAGGCGGCCGAGCTGGTGGATTTGGGGTTTCTGTAACGATGTCGGGGAAACCCCAACAACCCCAACATCAAGAACTTACTTGTGCTTAGTAGGGAATGAGGGAATGATCCACAAGAACTATCAATTTCATAATCCCAGCAACCCCCAGCAACCCATCCATTTCCTACGTTCAGCACCAGTAAGAGAATCATGATGTTCCTAATTTAAAATGGCTATTTGGTGAGTATACCCTACATATATCCCATGTTTTGTTACATCGTTTTATCGATTTTCATTGGATGATAAACCATAATTGGTCATCATTGTATCATAATTGGTTGAAATTCAAACACCAAAAAAGTTAGAGTTATCAACAAACGCAGGGATTAGAACCAAAAGGATGGTAAAAATCATGTTTTTACGAAATGGTTTGATGGGGATCATTCTAATCCGATCGAGGGGAAGAGTGTGTCTTTCGTTGAACATCTTGTGTACATCAGGTCAAAGGAGATGGTCCTCGATAAGATAATGATAAGATACCATCTGGTAAACATACAAAAAACTATGGAAAATCACGATTTTTAATGGGTAAATCAACTATACATGACAATGTTCAATAGCTATGTTTGTTTACCAGAGGGTAATGAGTGTTGGAATATTTGGTTCATGGGCAGGTTGATGTATTTGAGATTGTTGGTTTAATTCTGAGAATGGTATGGAAAAACTAGGCGGCTGGTGGCTTGTATTTTTGTGATTTGAGCATTCGGATACCATGAATCGCGCTCTTCGGTATTGGATTGTCAACTATACCAAGTTATTTGGATAAAAACTTGAAAACCTGATTATTATTTGGATATATCAGATAAAGTTATTTGGATAGTTATTTGGATTGTCAACTATAACCTGATCAGATTTTTGTCCATTTGGTTTCCAATTTGGAACCGAAACTGGGACGACTCCAATGGATCCAAAATATGTTGGACGATGCTGACTGAGTACCATGGCGAAGAACGCGGTTTACTGGGCTAAGCAGAAGGGCTTAACTCGGAAGAATGAGGTGCATGGAAAGGAGGAGTACAAAGTCCCCACCAGGGAAACATTTAAGAACAAAGAAAAGGAGAGAACGGTTCAAAGTGCTTCTTCCCATGCCACTTTAGGAAATGCAGCGGGCATTTTGACGAATGCGCTTCCCAATTCGACTGAGTTTGCTACGACCCATGGTTGATGGTTATTTTTTTGAACGTTATAAAGATGATCGATGAAAGTACTTCCTATCCTATTCTGACCCAAAACGAACTTTTAGCTAAGGAGACCCCAAATTACAAATGTTGGTCTCGCTGGTCTGGCAATCGTATGATGTTTACCATACACTACCCATTATTTATATATATATATACGTAAGTATGGTGGCGTGCTATCCTCAGTCACTCATATTGCCCTGACTTTTCTAGGCCGCCTTAGATCTTTTTGGCGACTTCGACATTGAGGCGGGATCAAGTTGGTGATGTGTGTGTGTGTGATGTGCACAAAAGCAACAGATATGTCCGTTTTAATGGCTGACAATGGTAGATATGTGTGGTACTTGGGCAATCCATTGAAAGATTTTTTCCGACACAAATATATAATATAGGGGTATGATGATGAAAAAACAAGCGAAAAATATGGGTTGGCGCTTGTTGATCTTCAATTTTAGTTCGCCATATAAATTTGTCTGAAAAGTGGCAATTGCTCCATGTTATTTATTCGGGCATATGATCAATGAGTGGAGTTTGATATTTGGGTTTACTTTGTACTAGTTCACCCTTTTTTTACAGGTTTGATATCACAGAATAAATTCTTTAGCCAGTTGGTTTTGGTTTCCCCAATTCAGTTGCCATAAATTGGAGGGCCCATGGGGTGATTGTAATCATCGAGGCTGCGCAGTGGGTTACCAACAAAGCCGGGGTTGAACCCAACAGATGGATATTGGTCAAGACCCAAAATACCAAATATTTGGGAGGAACATCGATAACTACCAGCTATTTTGATGTGAACGCCAGGGGATTTGATAGGTTTTGGCCATGGCACATATAAAATTCGTTAAGTATGTCCTCTTTCTACCACATGAACAACAATTGACAATATGTTGTACATATCCTCGACACACTAACAGTGACCACACTGTTTTTTGTCTACCAAGATTGACCATTCCTCCACAGCACCTGTGTTGCGATGTTGTTACCGCGAAGTTTCCAGGCACTCTTTGATGACCTCGAAGATCAGGATTGGGGGTACGCCAAAAACTGAGGGGATCCAATATGTTTTCATGATATGTAATTGATGGAAGGATTGGGTGTCCAGGTATGACCAACAGAATTTGCATGGCTGATACTCTCAAGTGATCCAAAGGCCCTTAAGGTATTCATCCATGCACCGCTTTCCATCTTCCTGGAGATGAAGATCCAAGTTGACTTTCATAATTTTGCGATTGGTTGAAATGTGTTCAAACCACCAACCGGTTGGCCAAAACAAAAGAAACATGCTATCACTGGGAAAAATTGCTGATTCAGATCTGTGACTAATGTGTTGCTCGGTATCGTAAAAGATCACCATGGAGAAAACCTCACACGCCAGCCTCTAGCAATCTAACAGCTTGCCATGGAAAGCCACGATTTTAGCAGGTAAATCATCTACAAATGGGCCATTGGCCATAGAACTGTGTTAAATTACTAGAGGATACGTTGGGATCTGAACTACTGTGTGTTGTGTCTGTCTTCACCAATACTCGTACTAGAACAAAGCTCACAAGTATCATTGATCCCGGAGTAAAAACTGTTGAGCAAAAAAGTGGTGGCCTCCAAAATCATCAACCATGGACTCCAAGATCAATTTACCACAATTCTATACATGTGTCGTGTCATCAATGTTGATTTTTCAATTTTAGGCCATTGGTACCACATGGGAAAATTATCACAAATGGTTGGTGAGTTTGTTGATCAAAAAAAGGAGGCAGCCTTCAAAACCGTTCTCAAGAGGCCATCAGTTGCAGTTCGAGTGGTTTAACATTCACATCAGCTATTTCATGCCTCCTGTTTATCATGTTTATCAAGTTTTAATGTGGTAGATCTGCCATGAACCTACCATTGAAGCATTTGGGGACCATAAACATCCATAAACCTACCAGGGGATGGTTAAAAAAGATTACAACAAAACCACCCATCAACATGGCACTATTGGGGTTCGTTTCGACGACCCGCAGGACCTTGATGCTGGAACTGCTGGAATGAGTTCCCTTCCAGGTGCCGTGGGGGGAGATCCGTAACGAACTATGACAGGCGGCCTTTTACATCTCAACTAGGGTAACTAGAGGTACTAAGGATTGGTTATTGCATGTTATTACTGTTGATGATTGAGTATACTGGGTAAATGGACTTGCCAGCATTTTCACCGAGATATGGAAGACTTCCGAATGGTGTCCCATTCAGAAAACGATCTACTTTCATACTTTCATGGTTGGCTTACCATATGTTAACTTACTGGAAGGTAGCTGAAGGGGAAACCCGAAAACGATTCAAGTTTTTAGATGATTAGACAATTTTCGTGTTGAAATGGGCGTTCCCCATCTTAGGAAACCCAATGGGTTTATTTGAACATTGGGTGCCCGCAGGTCCGATTATCATCCATTTTCCGACGTTCATTGCAATTATTGGATATACCGCATGTTTGGAACACAAATCGTAGGGTGAATGGGGATGATCCCTCATCCAAGTCAGGCTAACATGGCCAAATCGACCGTCCAAGCGATTTAGGCAACATGTGGATTGAGACAACTAAATCGGGATCTCCGGCAGACCGGGCATGTTCGAAGTTAAGTACCATTGCTGTCAGGCCACAACCATCACTGAACTCATCTTTGAGACCCCCTGACCCCATTTTTGGGTGTCAATCCCAATTTTGGCCAAAAAAAAAGGTGCGTCCAGCAGAAACAAATTTGGTCCAACCCCTCTGTTGGAGGCATCACCTGTGGAGGGGCCACATGTCCGGACTCCAGGCCCTCCGTTGGACATGCCCGATGACATCGACGATTTCTTTGATGCGACTCTGCGGTGAGATGGACATGGAGTGTTTTTCTTGAGGTAGCTGTACCCAGCCCAAGATTTGGAAACAGCTATAGTTCCATATTAGTTCCCATATGTTTGCCAGATGATTTCCGATTTTCGGCTTGGTAGTTTCAAAGATGTTCTTCAGTTCCCCTTTTTGGGATGATCCTCAAATGTCTCAACGGGTGGGTTAAAACGGTTTGTCCGCAACCTTAACGTTCGCCCAGACTCATGATTGTGACATAACAGAACAATATGTTGATTGGGGAAATAACATCAGTTTTATCTTCATGAGGGATCGAAATTTGCCACACCCTCTGAACAATACCTTGATTCGGATAATAACATCAACTTTATCTTCATGAGGGATTAAAATTCGCCACCCCCTATGACCAATGTTGAATGGGGTTATAAACATCAACTTTATCTTCATGAGGGATCAAAATCAGGAAGGCGGGACATCAACTCCGGGCAAACGTCCAGGTTGCAGCGAACGGTTTTTTATCAGCCCCAAATTGTGGTAACATGTAGCAACCACGGTTTCAACCATATCCTTGGAACATTTGGAACCAATCCATTCACCACTTTGTTCTTTGGTTCATCAGTTCATCACCGTTGCTTAACGCCACCGTTTCTGGGTAGCCAGCGATTCCACGCATGCCTAGTCCTTGCTGGCTGATCCAGTGACCGTGGAACCAGGCGGTCCAATGGGGGGATGCCCTGGTTGGATGATTACATGGGATATCCCCGATTTCAGGAAACCTCCATATATTATATATATAATATATAGCCAGCTTAAATAGTGGTTGATAGTGCTAAAAAAATGTTCAATACCAAAGGTTGAGGAAACGTGAAATCCTACTAAAATGTACTTTAAATGGCTTTATGGGTTTACTTTAACATGGAGAATCATGACAAACTCTTCGAGATTGTGGGGGTCCAAATTCTGAAAGAACCTCAAACGGGTATGCATTATCAACCTTGTAGGCTGTCGGGCACCTCACTGTCTACCACTAAGCCAAGTTTGGATGTACAGCGTGTTCAAAACGGTCAGTTTGCAATAGTGTATCATCCAAAAAAGTTGGGTTGTAGTCAACAAGGATGGGGAGTTAAAATTTTGACTCAGCCCCTTTATATCAAGTTGCCCCAAAGAAATCCCGAGTATTGGATCCATTCTTGCGGCTGAAGAGAATTGTTAGATCTGCAAAGGATCAAGTTCCCACTGCTATTGGATATATTGCCTATTTTAGGGACTTAATGTTCCGCTAGGTCCAAGGTGGTTACGTTTCTAGGATCGCTTGGTGAATATCCTCATTGATATGTTTCGGTGATTGGGAGTTTTTTGTTGCTACTGAGTTGAAATTCCACTGTCGCTGAATGAACCTCAATCTTTGTTGACCATTTTTGTTGACTAAGTCCGTATGTTCACTGGTGAGAGTCGCAGTTTTCACAGTTTAAATCCCAAGGTGTTGTTGTTTAAATCACTTTTGTTGTTGATAAAGTTTCGATTCAAGCAGGTCCAAGCCATTATTTTTTGAATTTAGGTAGAGTTCCTTTAAACAAAAAATGTCAGGTAAAAACTATTTACCTATGTTTAGAAAAGGAACTCTACCATGACATGTTCAAAAGCTTTATCTATTTACTCCCATTTTTTGATTCCAAGTCATAGTAGATTGGGTTCAACAGGGGTTTGTAAATGTCCCATTTTGGGAAGATTGGACATCACCAAAAATAGTAGCCATGAAAAAGACCATATACCTATTGGTTGGGTGATGTGAAAAATGGGGACATTTAATGACCCATGTTCAACTCCCATTTTAAACGCTTGGGTTCCCCACAGGTCCCGTCGCCGACTTCCGCGCCGACTTCCGCGCGGAGTCGGGTGCGGCGCCGGGCTCGGGCGCGGAGGCAGCGATGCGGGGGGGATGGTGTGGGGATCATTTGTGACTGTTAAATGGCTAATGAAAATCTATGTATATACATGTATGTGTATATATGTATATATATATATATATATGTATATGTATATATATATATATACATATACATGGAGTATTATCCTCAATTATATATAATGGGATACAATTATTATGGGTGTTGATTAGGAATATTTTTTAATGGTATGATGTCAACCGGATAAGCACGAAGGAGTCATTATTGACACCAATATCATTATGAATATTTATGAATAATATGTAACGGTTTGTGGTTGATGTCCCAATCCTATCATTGTTATTTGTGCTTGTGATGTGGGGAAATTAACCAATAAAGTTGTAAGTACTGGTTACTAGTCGTGATAAATCAACAATGCGTGTTAAAGGGATAATAACTCATGTGTAAGGAACAATAAGGAACGTATTAGTTGGTATTGAAGACATTGGGTGAATCAATGGACGATAATTGAGTAGCCATTTGATCACCATAGGGTGTGTTGAAAAGTTGGGGATTTCACCAACAGAGAGCATACAAAACCCATGTTATGAAAAATATGATGAGATGCAGGACTTACCCTCTGGTAAACTAACATAGCTATGGAAAATCACCATTTTTAATGGGAAAATCCACTATAAATGGCCATGTTCAATAGCTATGTTAGTTCACCAGAGGGTATGTAATACAACCAACAATATGAGAGATGGAAGATTCGTGGGCTGCTGATTCACGCGGGTATGGGCACCTGCCCAGAAAAGGTTGGTTGTGATAACAGATAAGACAAATCGGGGGGCCGCCCAGGATTCAACAACTGGGAAATCGCTCTCAAACAGGATGTTATTTTCGGTTTTCGGACAAACAGTGGATTGTTCTTGGTGTATCCGTGTTCGAGTGTGTGTGTTCGTCCTATTTTTGTCATATCCCTCGAATAGCTAGATTTAGGTGGTGGACATGTTGTCAACGTTAATGTTGGTCAGCATCTTGATGTTTGCCGGTTGAATATATCCAGTGGTTCTTGATTGAATATCATATTTCTTGGGATGGATCATCAACAGTCCAGACAACTCCAGATAAAAAATGTCCATAGTAGTTTGTCAGTAACAAAGTTCTAATTTTCCCAGAAATGTTTCGAGGTGTTTCTTTTGCAGGAAAACCGCAAGAAAGAGTGTCTCCTGTTGTGCAAATCAATCCATTGAACTCCTTTCAGAATCATTCAGTGATTGTTAAATCCCATTGTTATGATTATACTTTGGGCACAGCAGCTTGCCCAATCAGATCTGCAAAAAGTAGATCCAAGCATCCAAAAACTAGATCGCCAAAAGTAGGAGGAAAAGCCATACAATCAAGAATGCTGAAGGACAAGCAAGGGCGAATGGAAAGCCAGTAGGTCCTCAGGTCTATTGAAAAGTTGCACCACGATTTGGTCGGGGAAAGATGGCATGTGGCAGCTGTTCAAAGGTTCGAAAATCCGAATGCCTGCTGTGGAATCCACTGCTTTGGCGGCCATGAGTAGCCCAAAGCAAGACAGGTTTTTGCCACTCGTTGGATCTTCATTCAAACGGGTGTGTCTGAAAATAGTGTACCCCTAAACCCAATGGTTTTGCTGATCATTATCCCTATTAAATGGCTATAATTGGGAATATACCCTATTTTCAGACAAACCCAAACCATAGTCATTGGGCTGACAAAGCCAAGCGTTTGCTTCGCCCTGAGCTTGCCAACGCTGTTGCGAGGAAGGATGGCGTAACTTCTGGCAAAATTCAGCCAGCGCTGTTCGCTACAGCAAAGGATTTCCTTGGGTGAATTGTTTCACGATGTGGGCGCAAAGAACTGAAGTTGATAGGTTGTATAATATGTCACCATGGCAGTAGGGCAGTAGGGATTCTGGAAACCCAAAGCAGCCTGTTGCCATTGTTGTTTTTTTGACCTCGTTTGTCTGGCAGGATATTGCTTATGGTTAATGGTTCTTATCGGGTTTACTGAAAAGATTCCAATTCGAATGGCCGTATATCATCTGTCATGCCCATGCAGCAGCAATGAGGGCCATGAGGCTGCCCCGGCCCCTAAAATTCTAAGACTTACCTGGGAAGCAGGAGGATTGGCCACTGCAGTTCACCAGATTTATCCACGTAATTTTCAATGATGGCTCATTCCAATTTTGAAAATCTGACAGTTACTTATCCATGATTACTTATCCATGATTACTTATCCATGATTACTTATCCATGATTACTTATCCATGATTACTTATCCATGATTACTTATCCATGTTAACCATTGGAATAGTAATTTCAATTTTGACAGTTTGAACATTCCAATGGTTTATCGTCAGTAAATCCTAAACTTGGTAAACAACATGTCAAGGATTCAAGGGATGATTCGGGCATCTGGGCATGGACCACATACCATACCGCACAACACTTGGCAAAAGAAAATATGCTGATGTTTGATTGTTTTGACCCATGCCCCAAATGTTGCAGTATGACCCAGCATGGCAATAACATGGCCCAAAATAATCCACGTGTTTCCACTTTTGAAGTTGCGGGATCCACTTTTTACTCTTTGGTGCTGTCCCCGGTGGTAAAATCATAATCATCCCATTGTCAATGATTAAAATGATTAAACGCCAAGTCCGCCTGTAAAATCCCCAGCAAAATGAGGTTGAAACACCTCATTCAGATGCCTGCCAGGTGCCTGCCCCTGCCATCCCCAATGGTGACATGGAAGGTGACTCGATCATGAGAAGGGGCCTGGCGGCTTTTCCACTGGTTTTTAGCCATAAAGATGATGGGTTTAACCGGATTTCAGCAACAAAGACCATCAATTACCAACAAAAACCGTGGGATTTCAGCAACAAAGCAACAAGTCAGTGGATTTTCTCAACATGAATCCTGAAATCATGGGGAGGATATGGATGTAGGCACCGGGACAGGGGCACCACTCAACTCGTACCTCTCAGCCAGACCATGAGGATCCAGCTGTGAAATCCCTGGCTAAACTTTGAGTTGTCCTGGAGGAATGTCATAATCTGGTTGGTTGAGGAGTTGGTGGTTTGTAATGATTCCCAATATTTCTATGGATATAAATGGACCATTTTCTATAGCTATGTTAAATTTCCAGAGGGTAAATCTCTGGTAAAGATACAAAAACTGGTTGGTGCTTTGGAACCATGGAATTTTATGACTTTCCACATATTGGGAATGTCATCATCCCAACTGACGAACTCATATTTTTCAGAGGGGTAGGGCTCAACCACCAACCAGTATGGCTTTATCCAGAATGGTGGATACGCTCCATCTACTGTGCCAATGGTGAAAGTCATGATGAACAGTTGGATCCTGGGATCCGTTATTCTTGGAGAAATCTCCAACATTACATTTGCTTCGTTGGTTTGCCACTTGATTTCCGCATACATCCCCATGTTGGTCGCTTCGTATGCCCATCCCCGGTTAGTCTTGACCCACACCCAACCTTTCAATTGCGAGCACATGGGTACGGCAACAGAATATGGGGGACCCATTCGCCAGCAAATGGGTCAATTGTAGTAGCCATTGTTATCGGTTTTTTGGGCGCTGGGGATGCTGGCCTCTCTACTGATAAATAATTTTGAGCAAGACCCGTGTGAGGAACTGTGAGATGTTGAGACCAACTGTTGGCTCCGTCTTGCTTTGTCGCTTATAGTCCGTTCCTTTCAGAGACCAAGGCAGAAGAGAAAAACACAGCACATCTATGAGCAGTGCATTCTGTCATGGAAGTCTTTTGCCACATCTTGAGTCAAGGGACATCCTCATATTGGGGGTTGGTTTTGTTGGCCTCTGCCTCAGGTGACTCGATGAGATCGCAGGCACAGCGGGACTTCAGCATGATGGTTTTGGTATTTCAAGGCCATACCCTCTGGTAAACTAACCGGTTGCTATTGAAAATTGCAATTTATATAACTGATTTCTCTGTTAAAGATGGTGATGTTCCTTGGTTATGGTAGTTTACCAAAGGTTAGTTCATAAGACTGGGAGGGTATTAATTGGTCTATGGGATAGCAACTAATTTTAATAACTAGAATATATTGTGATATTAATTCGGTACCATTGTTGGTGGCAGTAATGGGGATATGAAGTCAGAAATGAGGCAAGCCACATGCCCATAATATTGACTATCCTCAAGAAGGGTCCAGATGCTAAAACCGGTGCTTCAAGAGGGTGTTTAATATTAGGACAATGGTTTATTAATGTTGGTATTCAGGCGGGGATTAATAAAGTATTAGTCATTCGTCATATTGATCATGTGGGATTTTTGATGATATTATTGCTGGGATATCAACAGGATGTTGTGGATTTCCAATGGACATGTGAATGAGATAAAGTCAGTGTATTTCATGGGATTCAGGTAAAGAGGAGATCCTTAGCACATCATGTTGTAAAGGAAAAAGTGAGAAAAAAAAACTAATAATAATCGGGAAAACCAGGGTTTCCTGTAAAGTTCCTTAAAAACCACCCAACAAGACTTTCGGTGATGTGTCGATTCTTTGCCTGACATCATGTTCCACTCACGTGGCCTTGTGGAATGTCGCAGCCGCTTGCTACAGCCATTTCAGCTAAGCTGTTGTCTAGATTCTAGATACCAGATGGACTCCATATTTTCCGGCAATGATGCCAACCAAAACCATGAGATAACCATTGGCTGAAGATGTTTGCACAAAGAGAAGCAGCATCATTGTGGTTCCAATCAAACTTGAGATATGTTGGCTCCCTTCAGTGTTGCAGAAAGGCAGAAACAGTCAGAAAATTGCCGAATCAGACCAGCAAGAGTTTGTTGTCCTTACGGGAAATCTCAAAGATACTATATACTACTAATCCAACATTACCCGACACAAAGTCTTGACCCATCACATGTTTCTTTTCTCAACAAGCTCCCAAAATTGATGCTTACATTCCACAGCAGATTTGTTGCTGATGTACCCAATGTTTTGGACCGCCCAAAGTGGCAGCTTGTTACCAAACCACTGTCACTCCTTCTCTCGAAACGCCACGATCAACATGGCGGATGATGAGGTTCCGCCACCAGCCACGCTAGCGGCGGGCAGTTCAAAAAAAGGGGAATTGGATGATTGGTAGCTTTGCCAACCATAGTGGGTTTGCCCAATGCGGTATGTTACCACAAGGATCAAAAAAAATTGAAACTGGATGAAAATGGTAAGTACATCACTAGTGATGACATCGCCTATTTTGTTTCTGGTTGCAGGGAAGTCGCCCCAGGCTTTTTAGAGATGCAACCTAAACATCCAGCCAAGCAGTGAAAGATGGTAGACTCCCAATTACAGCAGGTGTTTTCGTGAATCTACCTTCAGTAGCTGTTAATTCTGGATGTTCATTGCATGTTTTCATCATGTTTTTCTCGAAAAATGCTGGGGGTTTGGGATGGTTTCCTCCAAAAATCCACCAAAATCAGTCATCTGCCGGTGCCATCCCTGCCGGTAGAACCTGCGGCGCGTCAACGTGGCGCAGCTGCTAGCAGCAACCAGCGCAGAGGATGCGGCGGTGCAGCAGCTAAGGAGCGCCTGTCAAGAGAAGCTCTGGCTGATGGTGATTTTCCCATGTTTTTTCCTATTTTGATGGTGATTTTGGATGGTGATTTTGGATGGTGATTTTTGGATTTTTGTAGAGTACTTGGGACTATTCATGATATTCATGATGGTGAGGAACAAATGGTCATTAGTCACTATAGAATAGTAGTCTGTATTGTATATGAATGGTTATACTTTGATGTAATTCGTAGCGGTTGATACGGGATCACTACAATTACTGGATGATTCATAGTCAGATTATGAGGATTTTGAACAATTGATATCCACTATCAGTACTGCCCAGTTATTATTCATCAACAATCATCAAAAACAAAAGGCTAGAATATTAGTAGTTACTAGTAATTACCCTCCAGTATATTAACATAGACCCTGCCAGTCATCGGGGTTGGAAGATTAGTTGCCATTAAAAATTGGTTATTTCAGGGTCCAACTGTTTATTTGCCAGAGGGTAATTGTATTATTCACATCATAGGGGCGATGATAATCAGTTCGTGGTATGAGGAATAATGGGGATCATAAGAAAAATAGATAGCTGTGAATCGTTTTCATGTGATCATTATCGTAATGGGGATTGCCATTAAACAAGGCAATAATTCTGTGGGTTAAGAACTAATGGTTATTGATGAACCACTGGTTGTGATATGTTAAATGATGGTTGATAGTAGTGAATATGAGTATCATGCTGTTAGTTGCTGGTGATTTTCCTGAAGAGTCGCCACAAGATCAGCACTATACCCCGTTGGTTTGTTGGATCCTTACAGCCACAGTTGGATGGGGTTTTTGGCGCTCCACAACCACCGTGCATTGCGACCTGGGCTTAACCCCCCAACATGAAACCATTGGTGAATGATTTCTCTAGCCAGATCCAATCCAAGATGAGAACCACCAAAATTCCCGCAGTAATTTACAACTTATAGTCTTATAGTTATATATAGAAGCCCCAATAAATCCAATTCTGGTGATATAGTTATATGAATCTCCAATAAATCACCAGTAAATTCCCAATAAATTCCCAGCAAATTCCCAGCAAATCACCAGTAAATCTCCAATAAATCGACTAAGGACGGGTTTCTTCCTGGTCACCGGCCATTCGCTGCCCAATGAGCTTCTGGATCGGATCTTTGCACCTTGGTGGACCATTTTTTGGCTGAGAAATCACGGTTTGAAAACGTGCAAAAACCGTCACTTTATCAATGGGAATTCCAGGATCCTAAATTGGAGGTACGTTAGTACCATATTTTTGGCCATTTTTTGGGGGGATATTCCCTGAAATTTAGGCCTTATATATGGTAGGTACCTCCAATTTAGGCAGCAAAAACTGATACCCTCTTGTTATTTAACATAGCCATGGAAAATGGTCCATTTATAGATGGTTTACCTATTAAAAATGGTGATTTTCCATGGCTATGTTAAATAACCAGAGGGTAAAAACAAAAATTGGAGTTTCATCATGCAACATTAAATGTATTGAGGTTTCAGGAATATGAGACTAATGCGGCAACCTTCACCATGGTTCTCCCCGGATGTGATTTCCAGCAAAAGTATCAATATCTATGATTAGCCATGATTAGCCATTGTCAACCAAAATTCACCAGTATGAACCATCATTGACCAAAGTTGTGTGTTTATATATATGGCCATATATATATATTATGATTGCTATGTTGAACCACCACTTTCCAACATGTTCCAACATTTTCCACCAGGGCTCAACGCTTCGTGGCACACTTCCCAGCTCAGGCCGTGTCCAGACGCTTCTTTGAACTGCCAGAGGAGGAGAAGATGAAACACACCAGTGGCCCAGCGCAATGGTCGCAGTTCTGGTGTTTATCCTCGATCCCAGCAATGAGTGGCGAATAATGGGTTAATGCTTGGTGGTTTGGAACATGACTTTTATGTTTCCGTATATTGGGAATAATAATCCCAACTGACTAATGGTGGATTTTCCATTGCCATGTTTGATTGCCAGAAGGAAAATTGTTACTTTAAGGGCTGCCCCCGATCTTCCGACAAATTCTTATAGTTCCATAGATGTTCCATATAGTTTTCTTGGGTGGACCATGAATCCTTGCAGGCGTACCAACATTCAAAACCCTCTTGCTAGAATGAGTCTGAAGCGAAGTGTTGTAGGACCTGTAGGATATTGTAGGACACCTCTATGAAAATATCTGGTTGGTGGTTTCAAACATTTTTTCCATAATATATTGGGAATAATCCTCCCAACTGATTTTCATATTTTTCAAGATGGTTAAAACCACCAACCAGATATGTGCGCCATTCGAGACCAAGCAAGTCTCGCCGAGATCCCCAGGTTCCGAGAAAACGGGCTGGCGGGGCTTCAACCCTTTTGGCAGCGGACAGAACTGTTGCGTGGCAACCAAATCGCTGGCTGAAAGGATGCTGCGTGTTGCTGAGATGATGGGATCATTATTTGCAGGCAAAAATGATTTTATGGTTAAATCTGGTAACATGGTGAGACAAGTAAGGAAAGAATTGAAGTGCGAACTGCCATCAATTTCACATTGGAACGCTGGGAACGCAACAATGGAGGTTCCAGTGTATTTGCCTTTTAGGAAATGGGACCGAAGCATTACAGCCAACAATAAACATTGGTTGAACAGTTGAACAGTCATGTTAATCAGATACTATATTGTTGTGCAGTTGTGCCCACGGCTTTGTGCCTCAATTTTACATGTTCAGCGATCAAGACTTGTTTTGGTCGATATCTTGGGCACCATGTTTGTTCCGCGATTGTCAATATGGATTTGTCTAAAATACCTCCAACATCCAAGTATCAGTCTCAAAAATGGAAGGTGATGACAAACCATCAAATTTGGCGCCGCCAGTTTTCCCAACATTTTATGGTACCCATCCCATCTATGGTACAGATCATATCAACATACATGCTATCATATTGGTGGTTACTCCACTACCTCATGAGTTTTCCCATTATCTCCCATGATTTCCAAACAGCCCGAGGTTCTTTGGCCTCCAAAAGGCCAGAAGTCAAGGAGACCTTCTACTGCGGAGAACCGCCCACTGCGGAGGAAGGCGCCGCCTGTGGCTTTCAGCTCCCTGCGAGAATATAGTAACCCCCAGAAAGGTAGCAAGTAATTCTTCACTACTTTAGGAAGATGTGACTTTTCTATCGTTTTGGGGGTTGCTATACTGACATCAAATTTGAGTCGCTGTGACGTCCTCAATCTGTTGAACTGGCAGTTGCGCTCTGTTACAGGTGATGTGGTTTGTCAAAGTTCCACTGTACCATGGAAAATCAGAAAATGGTGGTAAACAATCACCCATTCCAGATCACCAGATCAGCCATTTCTGGCTGATATGATGTAGATTCTTGCGGGTTGTACCTCTGTCATTTTCTGGTGAAGTCCCAGTCTTGGTCAGGTACTCAGTCGGCTGACATCTCAATGTTTGGTCCATTTTAGAGCCCTTGAATCCCATTGGCATGAAAATATTGGATATTGAATCCATTTAATGAATGAATATTCAATGTTGAATCCCATTGAATCTCAATGTTGGTTGAAATCTGATGTTCATTCATTAAATATCGGTTCATTTCTTTGTGAAACCTCCCGGTTCTGGCTGGTCGAAACCCCATGTTTGCTCAATTAACTCCCCCGTTGATCGCTGATTAAATCAATGTCAACCCCTGTGTAGTAAATCTATTTAAATCTCATGTAAGGAAACAAGTGAACAAATGAATATAAATGAGTGATTGGTGGTTTATAATCATCCCAACTGACTCATATTTTTCAGAGGGGTAGGTTGAAACCACCAACCAGATGAGTAAATCAACAAGTAACATCTTCTTCGGTTGCTCCACATTTTTCTCGTGGATTGAATCCCAACTGACTTCCCAACGAAAGAAGGCATCGCTGCCCCACCGGTGGAAGACTTCTACCAGGAGCTACGATGCTTGGCTCTGAAGATCACCCCTCCAGGAATGATGGGTTACTGATTGGTAACAAGGGTGAATGAATATGGTTTAATAGTCATAATGATGGTCATTGGTCATGGTCAATAATAGTCATAATATGGAAATATGAATCAATAATCATGGCGAAACGTAATGGTCATTGGTCATGGTCAATAGTCGTGGTTGAATAGTGGTTGCCAATGGCCACTAGTATGGTGGTCAATGGTAGAACATTCAAATATGATAGTTAGCAATGGTTATAGTACCCCCCCCAAAAAAAAAAGATCAGGTTCAATTTGCCACCTTTTCAGGAGGAAATGACTGTTCCATATTTTTTGGGGAGTGCCGTGCCATAGCACTTGGGCTTGGAGATGTTGGTTGAATCCCAGGCACGAAAGGAAGCATCCATTTAAGCGGAATCGCCTACTAGAAGTGCCTGTTTCAGAGCCAAACATATGCCAGCCACTTCAGATCAATGTCCGAAGCTAATGAATGGAACTAGGGAACTAGCAAATTTAAACGTGTCTTTACAGAACAATGTCCATATTGCCGAAGCAATACAGGTGTGTTTCAAAATCGGCTACATTCCATCCTGTGCTGATTTTTTTAGCATTCTCCCAATGAAAATAGACCAAAAAACTGGGGTGCCCTATTGTCATCTAACATAGCCATGGAAAATGACCCGGATCCTCAAATAGCTCATCTAACAGGGGAAACATCGCCATGGCTCTGTCCTGGTTTACCAGATTTTTTGGCCCATGTTTCAGACACCCAAATCATTGGCCAAAAAATCACCCCATGATCTCCCCATGGTGCGATAGCAGGGGAAGCGCGTCCCAGGTTCCTCTGGTAAGCGCGTCATCCCAATATTTTACGAAGATATAGCGGTAATTGAACATTGAAAAAAGGTCATCATCTCTAAATGTGCCATGTTCTATAGCTATTTTGACATAACCAGAGGGTATCCCAAAGAACCGGCTGAAGAGATGGTAAAGGGGAACAAGGAGGCTGTGGATCTAAAGTCATGCAAACTTACTGATTTAGCCTTCCGGACTGCTTTCAAAATGATGGTGTCAGTGTCATAGTTGTATTTCCCAACGGTTTATTGAAATATCCATGCCATATTTGCATTGAACTCCACAATCAAACCCATGCAAGCCCATAGTAACCCCATGTGTGTTAGTAACCAACGGGTTGTATTGATCAATGGCCCAACAAAGGTCATTTATTGAGATATCCCAGTATGTCCCCATTATATCCCCATCATGGTTGGTTTACTGTATAGCCCAATTTATGGCCACTATTAGCTCGCCGTGGTATGCAATCAAATACAACCACTATATCCGCAAGGTTAAACCCACTGCAACCCAGTAATCTTAGCCCATTAACCCATTTATGACATCCTCAATGGCCATTTCAGGTACCTAAATTGGAGGTACCTACCCAAATGTAAGGTCTATGGAATTGCTAAGTGGGTATGCCCATTTCAGGGTCCTGAAATTCCCATTGCTATTCTCATTGTCGACCCAACTGGTGGCTGAGGAGCCTACCACACTGCTCTGCTGGAGTTGTCGAGATCCCTTCTCAGGCGGGTCGACGCTTTCCCAGGGGAAAAGACAGCTCGATATGGGGGATTTGGCAGCAGAAAATTGGGATTTAAGGGAGTTCATGATGAGATTTATTTGATTTTTTTGGCGACATTAAATTTCCAGAATTGAATTAGCGGCTGGGAAAAGAAATTGGATCTTTGGCCACCCTTCAGTATAAGAAGATGTACCCCTGGCCGGGGCTGCATTTTCCTTTCAGCTTTGTGCAGTAAGGAATTGAGTTCCCAGGGAATCCGCTAAATTTCAACAGAAGTTGTTGCTTAAATCCCAACTGCTGGTTGAATCCTCATCGGTGTTCAAATTCCCAACTTTTGTTGGTTAGATCGCCATTCTGGCTGAATTTCGCCCTCCGTCAGGGGCCTCTCCTTGGCACCCCACCTGGCGCCGGAACACTTGGAGAAGATCGCCTTTCAGAAGCCGGTGGCAAAGGCAGGGAAAAGATGTCCAAAATGGAGACTAATCACAGCTATAACTGCTATGATATGGATGAAATATGATGTATGGATTACTTTGATTTAATATGTCATATAATAACTGCATATGATGATATTACTGCTATGGTATGGATAATGAATGGATGAAATAATAATACTAGTTATCCCTATTACAAAGCTAATCACATCCATAACCATCCAAACTAATCACAGCTATAATATGGATCGTGGATGAATGGTGATAGTTAATGGAGATTAGAACTGGAATAACGGGGATGTAATTCATCGGGATCAATAGATATTTTAATTTGAGCAATAGTAATCAACGGGGAGTATTTAGCGATATTTAGTTTTTTATATAATAACCAAAAATGACTAATGATAAAAATTAACTGTTACCTTGATATTTAGTTGTTATAGCCACAGGGAAAAGGAATATCATAATGGTGAGTAATGATTAATAATAATTCATAATCAATCATTGGGATTTTGCCGGATACAATGGGAGAATAACCTGTCCATTTTCATGATTTATCTATCATCAATGGGATAATGACAGGATGATTCAATGGCCAATAGCAAATGATTAACAATGGCTGCTTAATAGATCACAGTAAACGATGATAGTGGAACCTTTGGCGGCTCATATGATAGAATTTAGGGGGGCAGTGATATTTGATGGGATACGACGGTCTATCAATGACTAACGTGTAATATCATCAATGGTGTATCATAATGGCTATAAAACCCGCTATCGTGTTGATACCGGGGGATATAAGTATTCTGGGGTTGGTTGGGCATAACAACTGTACATGATGTGTATGTAGATGGTGAGCTTGATACGTGTTTACTCAGAACAATTCGGTTCATCATGAAACTGACACATTACCATACCTGCAAATAGTATATCGTCACTGGTCTATATCCGTAAATTACAAAAATCGTAAATCATATGTGTATGATTTTCCAGTATTGTCATAAAAGAGCGCCATTATTATCAATCCACCTACCTTTGGACCAGTAGCATCAATAGTGGATCAAAGTGGTCAATGCAGGTGAAGAATATGAATTTTTGGATGCCAAATACTGGCAATCATGTAAATAAGATGCCCACAACCGTCATGCTATGTGGGCATATTGCCTTTACAATCGTCTATAGTTTATGTGAATCTGGGATCATCTAAATATGTTTTTGGGCGAATTGTAGACACTTGTGACATACACGCAACCAATGTTGGGTTCACCATGTTCTACGGCCTGATTGCGCGAACCCCCCTTGGAACATTGAAAAATGCTGGGATCAACCCACAAAGATGAGCCATGCAGAACTTCTGCAGAGAATGGCCGTGCCAAATGCTATCCATCCGCGTAGCCCAGTTTAGCCAAATGCGTGGAACCCACCTCACAAGGATGCCATGGAGGCCAGCTTTGGTCGGAGTAAACTTATGAAATTCCACGGACGGGGCTGGTACCAAACGTGCAAAAAGGCTTCAACTACTTGCCGCGTGTAGGATCTTAGCAGCAACCATGTTAGAGGTGCCTCTCCGGGTATTCGCAGTTTGTGCTGCAAGGATCGCTGAAATGAAACATGTTAAGTCCGATGTACTTATCCACTGGACACCCAGAGGTTGATTGTTTGTTTCATCGGTGGTTCGAAAGTATGACGTTTCGCTGCAAGTCACTACTGTATCACACGTAAATGACTGGCAATTGGAACTGCCCACACCAAAATTGGAGGAGTTTTGGACCCAGGTCGACTTAATGCTCGACAAAAAGAAGGCCTTTGTACCATTATTTTTCGGAGGGCCATCCTCCATTTCCAGCTGCCCCCTTGGTCGCGCCGCTTTGGTCGCCTCATAGGTACTGCTGGCGCGCTATCCACCCACGGATGAAGGCATGATGAAATCCAGGTGATGCAACAGAAATGGTGGGTCCAAATTGGGTGCCCAAAAATGGGATGGTTTTTTGCCAGTAGGAACCAAGGTAAACATATGTGTCCCATTACCAGATGGTGATCACCATGAAGATGGTTACCCATAAAATAGAAAAGTAATGTATCAATATATATATATATGTATAAATATATATATATATGTATAAATATATATATATGTATAAATATATATATGTATAAATATATATATGTATATATATGTATAAATATATATATATGTATAAATATATATATATATCAATATCTTAGGATTTTACGGTGTCTTTTGGAGGTTTGCTGTAGATGATCAAGGTTATGTCCCCCCTAGGGGGATCTCTTTGGTTAAACGAATCACTGGTCCCATCCCCGTAACATTCCACCATGGTTTCTGGATGCTTCTGGTGTGCGTTTGATATTGGAATGGGATCTAGATGATTGCTTGTCATCCTTGGAATTTACTAACCATATCCATATCCATATATATATATATCCATATAATATATCCATATATGAAACCATAAGAAACCGTATGATGTGATGATGGGTCTCCATTTTTCGCACTCGGAAGATGAGCGCCGAAACAACCGCCGCGCCGTGGAAGGCGATTTATCCTGTGGCGAACATACAGATACTCAGCCTATCTCAGCCTTGATGGGAACATAGCATGGGGCCCCATGGGGCCCCATGGGGCCCCATGGGCCCCGTAGCTTTTGTGTCACAGATATTTGCGAAGCGAGTGCCAATTCGGTAGAGGTCATGATCCTGCAGTTCATACCAGATATAAATAAGTGAGTACTCTGGCCATTGCCTGCAGACTGCAGGAAGTCTAAGTGATCACTGGCAGACTGCAGGTAGATAGGCTGATAGCATGGAGCCAGTAGGAAGACATGGAAATTCCATCAAGACCTTGGTGAATGGTAGCTTAGTGACTTGATAATTGGCAATGTTCATTGAGAGCTAAAAAAATCCAAAGGATTTTGACATGCTGATTGCATCCTCATGTCTCAATCGTTGAGTCCCCCATATGTTTCATGTTGAATCCCTCCAATTTCAGGGAGAAATTGGAGTAGGGGATTGGAAAGCCATGGGCTTCGCCACGTGTCCCTGAGGATTGTGGCTTTCTTACCCTGGTCTGCCAAGATTCTTCGGAAGCTCAAGGGCTCCAAGTGAAACGCCCTGATGGATCATGGCTCTCAGTGAAAACTGACAGGTGCCCCGTTTTTTCAAATGCCCTAAAACAGTACGACTGGGCTGGCGCTTTGGGAGGCAATCATGTCCTTATCATTCTTGATTAGTTTACTACATGGATACTTAATCAAACATGGCTGGAGAATCCTACCATGAAAACACCAGAGAGATGGGCAGCAGGGGAGGGGGGTCAAACGTGTTAGCTATCCACCCTCTAAACTCATCGTTTGCTATGGAAAATGGGATGAAAACGGCCTGGTTTACTGGTTGAAATCTCTAGGTTGAACACCACGTCCCATTGGTCATCCACAAAAAAATCGCCGCTCACCATGAAACCACCGTTTACTAAATGCGTTTCCCACTATAATCTCATTAAATCACCATTAAAACACAAGTTGCACGACAAAAACCATGAAGTTACCCAAGTTTCACCACTAAGAACCTATCAAAATCCTCATGTTCACCATGAAAGAAACACATCTAATCCATCCTAACCCATCCTATTTTCCCAGCTTTTTTGCCCTTGAAATCCCCCAGGTTTTTTCGGATTTTGGCCCTCCAGGTACACCCCGGTGGCCAACCTCGGTGACCTGGCTCAGCGCTGGAGCAACGACACCTTCCGCAGCTCCTGGCATCGGGTGATGAATCTCTCGCGGCAGCCGCGCTTCAGCGTGGTGTGCCTTGGATCAGCGATGCACCTGGTGGTTTAATGGTGGTTTAATGGTGTTTGATGGAGATCAACAGGAATTGGATGATGGGAAAATTGAAACCGGTTGAAGCCCCAAGTATATTTGATGGTAAAAACCCATCATTTTCCGGTTCAGATGTTCCCTTATTTCCCCAACAAAATCAGCGAGGAATCACCGATGGATGATCCGATGATCCCATGATCTGATGATCTCGGGTTTTGATGATTGATGGAAAAATATTGAAAAATCTGGGAATTGGAGATGTGTTTTAATAGTGGGTTAATAGTGGGTTAATAGTGGTTAATAGTGGTTAATAGTGGTTAATAGTGGTTAATAGTGGTTAATAGTGGGTTAATAGTGGTTAATAGTGGTTAATAGTGGTTAATAGTGGTTAATAGTGGTTAATAGTGGTTAATAGTGGTTAATAGTGGTTAATAGTGGTTAATAGTGGTTAATAGTGGTTAATAGTGGT
>Ga0126342_10002946_pt1 | contig 27459 bp, 15 predicted proteins | sample Cyp1metagenome_FD_92528 | JGI IMG/M metagenome (GOLD analysis project Ga0126342, IMG submission 92528) | Coral microbial communities from Lord Howe Island, Old Settlement Bay, Australia - Cyphastrea 1 metagenome | ecosystem: Host-associated > Invertebrates > Cnidaria > Coral ... | reverse complement strand
TGGTTAATAGTGGTTAATAGTGGTTAATAGTGGTTAATAGTGGTTAATAGTGGTTAATAGTGGTTAATAGTGGTTAATAGTGGTTAATAGTGGTTAATAGTGGTTAATAGTGGTTAATAGTGAATAATGTCTATAAATCATGGTTAATAGAGGTTAATAGTGGTCTGTTGATCATGTTAATCATGGTTGATCAACCAAAAAAACAACCAATGTTAACAACCATTAGTAGTGGTGGTATGATCCATTTTCAGAAGAGGTATCATGCAGAACTCCACACATGTTCATAAACATATATATATGTGCAAATATATGTAGTATATAGTGTAAAGATATGATATAATGATAAATGCATATCAGAAATTATTGCTCAATGTTGCATAGATATTGTAGACATCTGGCAACATACCCTATGGCTCCAAACGCCTCCTCACGGGATATTCGGAACAATAAGGAAATGTAAATACATGCACCTACTTAAATAGAACAAAATCATGACCCATAATGGGACTATTACTATTCCACGGGTTGGTTTAAGGCACATCTACAGAAAACTATGGTTTGTATTCCCAATGTAGAATCAAACCTGCACATTTTCCCGTCAAGCAATTCTGGGACTTAGCCTCTGGTAAACTAGAATAGCTATGGAAAATCACCATCTTTAATGGGTAAATCAACTATAAATGGGCCACGTTCAATAGCTATGTTAAATTACCCAGAGGGTAGCTATTCCTGTACTGCAAATATTCTGGGGATATACTGGGGATACACCGTAACCATTAAAGTCGGTTCTTTTTAAGCCGTTTTTTTTTCCGGTCAGTGATTTACCAGTTGAACCCTTTGAAATGGTCGAAATCTGATATGATTGGTTCTAAATAGCATTAAATATAGCATTCAAACAAATTGATATATATATATATATGTGATATGAAAACAAAATGGTTATGAACCCTTTCCACACTAATTGATATACGGTATACCATGGTATACCCAAACATGGTTCTGAATAGCCACTGCCAGCGGCAGCCGAATCGATCTGCCAACACTTGAAGGATCATCCCACGATTCGTCCCCGATTCGTGGTTTATCGCATCAATAGCATTAATAACTGTAAATAGTAACCATATAGTTGGTTTATAAGTGGTTTATAAGTGGTTTAAATAGTTTATAACTGTAACTATATGCTTATGAACCACTTATTCAATAGGGAATTCCTTGGAGAATGGATGAGAATTGGGAACCCAAAGTGGGAAAATGGCGTGTTCAAAACCCGACATGTCTTCCCTCCTGGTTTTCTTAACGGAGAACATCCAAATACATCCAACTCCATGGCATTTGATCATTTCCACAATATTCTGGATAGAACCCCATGCAATGATTGCGAAAAACTCACCTAGCGACTCACACCCCGTGTGGGGCCTCCACCTGGACCCCCAGGTTGAAATCGATGATGGTTTTGGTTACAACGGAGACCCCAGCAACGGAGACAGCACATAGCAAGAAGAAGTTGCTTCCTGAGAATTCCTATTTCGTTCTGGCCCGGCTGTTCTGTTTTGTATCTGCATTGGATTAGTGAAGTTGGTCCTCCAACAAAAAAAACATAAAACATGCACAAATGACGATTACCAATCCCTTTCGCCAAGACAAAATACTAGCCAATGCCCCAACCAAATTCATCAACATGATGATTTTACAACCAGGTTTTCCCTGCCAAAATAATGCTTGCAGTTGACCCAAAACAAACCCCAAAAAAGATAGGAAAGAACATTCCTACTACAATATACTAAAATAGTGGTATAGTTTCCCTTTTCCATCCTTTTCATTCCTTTTCTGCGTCTTTTTTGGGTTGTCCTTTAATCATCGGAAGAAAAGTGCCCTGCTCCGTTTCCGAACGCCTCCAGGCTCTTCCAAGAGATTCAACACCACCCAGCCCTCAGTGCCATGTCACTGGGCGAGAGTTAACCTGGCCAAATGGATCCCATCAAAATCTCTATCTCCCATGTAACCCTAGAAACATCCCACTATATCCCATTTCATGTTCCTCCAGTTTTTTGGGGGGTTTTGAATGATTATATAATAAGGATAACGGGATACCACACATTTGGTTGATTTAATGGGGGAGTTTGCCTGGGGAATCCTGGGATATAAAGGACCTGAAGATAATATTGATATCTATATATATATTTATTATTAGTAGTAGTAGTATTATTATTATGATGATTAATATTATATATGTGTACATATATGTGTATATATATAGATACATACACATGTGTGTGTGTGACATATGGGCTTACCTTCTGGTAATCTCACACTTTGCCGATGGAAAATTGCCATGGAAATATGCTGTAATAGGCAAATCATGGTAATCATCTATAAATGGGTGATTCTCCATGGCAAGCTGTCAAATTACCAGAGGATACCAGTTGCCAACTTGTACAACTTAACCCAGGCTTAAAGCCTGTTCCCCCCATCAGAATTGCAGCAGCGATGAACACATTGAATCTGAATTGGCCAACGTCTACTCAGTGTAATTATATATATATGTATAATTTTATATGTGTGTGGACATACTGAGTTCCAAAGAATATCCACCACGATCAGCTTGTTCAGTTGCTAAGATTCATACTCACCCATGTATTAGCCAATGAATCAGTATTACTTATTAACATTTATTTACATATTTACCCCAATGACATTAGTAACATTAATAATAACATACGGTGACCACTCATGGAATATCATAAAAACTGATTAGTGGTTCATTGCTTTATAAATATCATTGTCAACTAAATTCACCATGATTATCAAGCAATTCAAAGGTAATGTCATCAATGGTTCTTATCAACATTCATGAGCCCGGATGACATAAGTATAAATAAAATCAAATAGTAATCGTTCATCGATAATTCGTAGTAATTAGTAGGAATTAGTAGTGCCTATCCTAGACTATCCTACTATTGATAATTATTACTATTAAGTAATCCTACACTAATTGACTGCGCCTACTACTCTGGATAATTAGCAGTAATTCTCTGACCTGGACTGAGGCCATTTGGGGATAGTTACTACCAACCATCATTCCAGTGACGTCACAGTGAGGTTGTTATAATTTATCAAGATGAATTGGCTATTCCCAAATGCTCCATGTATGGAATACATACCAACATTTAGCCCAAGAGTGACTCCAATGTAGGTAAACAGACCATGAAACATGCGGAATTAGTAATTAGCTATTTATTCTAACTTAAGTTTATGAATTATCCACATTTCAGAACTATTATTAGAACTTAAGTTGATGAGTAATCCACCCATATATTGCCATTAAAACATTGCCATATAAAAAACATGAATTCTCGAGCTGCTCTCCTGGTCTGGGGCCACCGCGAGGCCGGGCCTGGATGAAACCCGCCATTTTTTCACGGCCACGGTTTACGCCACAGAACATCACTTGATCGTGTTGATTGGTCAATGGGCCATATGGAAAAATATAGGAATTATCCGTCAAATATATTCAAATTTGGGCTTTAAGCATCAAAAATAGATTATATCATGATGTCCATAGATATGTTAAACTACCTGAGGGTAAATCTGGAACGTCTAGTGAGATAAATGACTTTTATGGTAAATCCGATTGTAAATCCATTCAACCCAAAACGGCCGAAAATCCAAGTGTATGGCAAAAATCAACGGAATCTAAATAAGAAATCATCACTAGTTTGGGGATTCATTGAGATCTGAGACGTGAAAACGAAGAGTCGTTGCTGTAGCTTCAACTGTTCATGACTTGCGATGAACAAAAAGCCCTCATCAGAACCCTGGGGGAAAAAATGGAAAAAACACATGAAAATCTTCCAGAGAAAAAACACACACCTATACAGTATATAACATTCACATATATATATATATATCATATATCATATATCATATATGATACTGTATCATACTATAAAGCCACTTTGGTGCCACCAACATTGTATCAACCACTTCATCACGCCGACCCATCTGCTCTCAGCAGTGAGCAGCGCCTCTTCTCCAGAGCTGCGTGCCTCAGAGGGATCATGGGAAAACTTCAAAATCTTGAGAACAAAATTTGAATAAATAAATAAATAAACAAATAAATATACATATATATATAATTATATAATTATATATATATGTATAAGCAATATCCAAACATGTTGAGGATACTCACCATCTTACCATTGAGGATACTTTCGTTTTTCTTTACAGTTGAGGATCCTCATCCTGAAGAATTCCTGTTGCCGTACCCTCCACGAGACGCGGGGGCCTGGGGTGGAACAAAAATGGTACGCACGAGGGATTTTAACCTATGGAAAGTTAGGATGTTTAAAATAAAAGTGTGGCTACGTTCAAACTGGAACGCGGCCCTTTCTGAGATCGCTGTTGCTGCAAAGGAGCACTTGACTTCTATGCTTTGGCCACTTCAACCAGGGCCTCACCGGAGGCAAACAGGAGACCACCAGTGTTTTTCAGGATGTGATAGGTGGATTTTTGGGATTATATAAGATTATGTAGGGGGAGAGGGGAGAGGAAGAGATACACACACACACGTATATACATTATTGTATATAATATATATATATATATATATTATATATATTATATATTATATATATTTTATAAATTACATATATTATATATATATGTATTATATATATATATATATATGTATTATATATATATATATATGTATTATATATATATGTATGTATTATATATATATGTATTTGAAAAAGAATTTCCAGCCCACCGGTGTTACACGCAAGGTGGGTATGGGTCGACCTGTTGGGATGATGCAGTTTGCCTTGGACTGTCATAGGACATCATATCTAGGTTTGCTCTCGTTCGCTCTTTTCTCATTATTTTCCTTTTTATGTTCCGACATATATATATATATATAACCATTATTATTATCATTATTATTATCGTTATGATTATTGATCGATATGTTATGTTTATCATTTTTATTATCATTATTTTTTTTACTATTGTTATTTATTATTACCATTATTGTTATTTATTATTAATTTTGTTGGTATTCTGTATTCTCCTTTATTATTATTGTTGTTATTGTATTCTGTATTCTTCTATATGTTTCTCATTCATATTATGTCTGTTTGGCTCCCATGATTGTTAGACCCCATCCTTGGATGTTCCTTGAGCGCCAAGTCCTTTACACTGGCGAATGTGGTAAACCTTAGCTCTACCCCGCTTTTTGGTGGACAAATGGCAAAAAACATCATCAAAATCAATGTAAAGATTAGGCAAATTGTAAATAGTTTCAAACAGATCTCATTTATCTTTAGACCCAAATGGTGCAAATGATTAAACAGTAGGGAAATTCTGGATGGCACCATGGAAAGCCCGCATGACTATCATTGGTACAAGGGCTGCCCCACAGTTCCTCACGTTGATCCAAGCCCCCCGCACAGACAGAACAGGCGAGACCTGTCCAAGGTGGTCAACTGGCTGAGTGGATCCATATCGATTATGATCGATGACAAAGAAACGAACCAGGAAATCCACAGAAATCTATGGGAACCTATGGAAATCTATGGATGAAGATGAATCCAACATACGCGCTTTTGAATATGCTCCGCAACGACAGATGACGAACTTCAGGTATCTTGGGCAATGATGAATTAAAAAAACTCCAGTGAGACAAAAATGAGGAAAACCCCTGAGATTTTCAGAGGTTTAAAAAAACCCATGGTTTCACTGGTTGGTGGTTTCAAATGGTTTCAACCCCTCTGAAAAATATTAGTCAGATGGGATGATGACATTCCCAATTCATGGAAAGTCATAAAATTCATGTTCCAGTCACCACCAACCAGATATTATGAACCATCATAAACCATCATTAACCATCAGTTTCACGAACGGTTTCACCTTTCGCTGGCAGACCACCTCGTAGAGCGGCACGGTAATGCGGGCAAAGTGCTCTCCAACCTGCGGGGAGCATGTTGAAAAGGCACACGAACCAAGAGGCACAACCCCCTGGATAGAAAAGGTAGAACTACCCTCTGGTAAACTAACATAACTATGGACAATCACCATTTTTAATGGGAAAACTCACTATCAATGGCCATTTTCAATGGCTTTTTGTATGTTTACCAGAGGGTAACCCCTTCTCAACATTCACTGCTTGGTGGCTTTAACCATCTTGAAAAATATGAGTTCGTCAATGGGAAGGATTGTCCCATATACTATGGAAAAATAAAAATGTTTGAAACCACCAACCAGTTCATAATTAACTAATTGGTGGTGGTTATTGTTAATTAATAAAACCTTCTTGTAGGAGTTGCTCAAAAAACAGCGATCAATTTCTTTTTTTTTTGGCGGTTACTATAGCCTCTGGTAAACTAACATACCGGTAGCCATGGAAAACCACCATGTTTGGTCCCTTCAGCGGAGACTAAACCACTCTGGGCTGGCTCTTTGTAAGACCTACCCACTGGTGATTTGTGCCATAGCTATGGAAAATGGTCCATAATTATAGATGATTCATGATGATTTACCTATGTTTAAAATGATTATGTTCACTTTGCCAGATGGTATAATCCTAAACCAAGTGACCATCCGAGATGATCTATGGCTACAATCCAGGAAAGCTAGCCTCTTGGTGACATCACACCATATAGTAAAATACTGCAAGATCTGGCTAATACGAACAGTTGATCGCAATTCCAAACTGTGAAATCATCCACCTTTGGGGGCTGCTCTTCCCCTATTGATCATCATGTCTGAGTGGGATGAGATGATGAAAAAAACCAATGAGAGATATCCCGGGTGAAGAATCCGAACGAACCCCCATTCAGCCCTTGAACACCTCCCAGAAACTGTCAGATGTAGGAGATTAAATCACATATTTAGGACCATGGGACACCATGGGGGTATTTCATGTTAGGGAGATGGGATATCCCCAATTACGCTTAGCTGATCCTCCCTATTCTTGTTAGCTATATCCCCCATTATGTATATATATATATATATCATTACATCCCTTGTATAGTCCCTATATCATCTATATCATTCCAAAATCAATCCCAGAAGCAAATCTCTGCGGAATCCCATTCATTATATCCCTGCCATGATATCCAAAATTGTATCCGCATCAACTCCCATGACATCCCACGAAAAATCACGATTTTTCATGGGATTAGCCTCCGTGAAACCATGGCAATGGATGAATCCCCATTTCCTTCGATGATTTTTCACCCTGGCGAACGAGGCTGCTCCAGGGCTCGGGGATTTCCAAGTGCCATGTTTGAACCAGGGTAAGCAGAGGGTATGTCCAATGACATCCCATCATATTCCCACTGATATCACCATTTTTCAGAGCTAAATCATCATGTTTAATATGTTTATCGTCTACCTATGGGCCATTCTCATCCATTTTCCATAGCTATGGAAAAAATAACCAGAGATAACCAGAAAGTAAACCATTCCCAGAACCAACCTTTCTCTCTTTTTTTCCCTCAGCCGCTACGGTGTCTTCATCGCGCCGGCGATAAACGATGAACGGTGTCGCCTGAGGCGTTGATGAGTGGAACATAAAACCATGGCTCAAAAGAAAGGGCTATATGATGAAAATTACTCAAAAGAAATGCCGAAAACGACTCAAAATCCCGATTCTTGCTAGAAATGAAGACTAATGATGATTAAGATGGAGACTTTAAAAAAATGGCCCTCCCAAAAAAATGGAGGGTGATTTCCGAAAGTAGACGCTAACATGTTCCTAAATTGTTTATCTTTAATGGGGAAAGGAATGGCTTTGAGATCCCCCCTGTGAAGAACTCCTCGGACATCACGTACTCATCCCAACTGAATCCTAATAACCAAAAAGTGCGGATCATGCAAAATTGGACGCCCAAACAAAGTTAACAATGGATTGGTTGTGTTGAGAGTTTTTTCACTGGTTTCACCTTGGGGTTTTACCCAAATTCATTGGGGCACCGTTAATGTTCCCTTCAACCAATGCTGGGAAAGTTACCCCATCCTCCTAGGAGAATATGATAAAAATTATCGGTTCATTCAGAAACCTATGAAACCAGCGTTTCCAAGTCGTCTACCAAGTCGTCTGACCATGAAAAAAACCTGCCACATTCAGCACCGCCCGAACCGATTTCCCGAAGGCCCCCATGGCCATTTTTGGCCTGTCATCAGCTCTTTTTTTCGTCGCCTGCATGGGATAAGCCCAGGGCCCAGGTGGTAAATTCACATAGCTATGGAACAATGTCAACCCCGGATGAATAAACCATGGTTTATTCATTAGGGGGGTACTCCTCCAATAGTCATTGTCTGATACTTTTTTATGGTACGCTCCCAATTAAACAGCCGCTTGGGGTTTATGAATCCAGGGTCAGAACTATAGTGGTACCACTATTGATGATGGTAATAACTATGATATACTATGATTATAGCCACCATTAACTAAGATGCTTAATGATAAGCCACCATCTAGATATGGTTCACCACTGGTTAACATTATATGGACAACTACCCATCCCATCTGCCTTTGGCGGATTCCTCCGCGGCGCCCTTCACGGAGTTGGCCTGGTCCCAAGAGGCCGGGACGTTGCCATATATTTGGTTATTTAATGGTTATTTAATGGTTATTTAATGGGATTTGGGATAATCATGGTGATATGATCAATGGGATGGGATTTTTCTATGTGGCTAAAACAGTTTGCCATTTTTACCACCCATGACTGGTATACCATGGTATACCACCAAGCAAAAAATTGTATTTCCATGGCATTGTTTTAGCCACATCAATATCCCACTGCCGATGTTGATAAGAATATTCAATATCCGCCTGGTCGGTCTCCCTTCCAATCTCTGCCTGGGGTGGGCAAAGCGGTGCTTTTTTGGGGGGTGGGCAATGGTTGGAGAATGAGTTTCAAATTAATGTGAAACTCATTTAAGGGGGTAGTTAACACGGTTGTTTGGAGTATGTCTTGAGCAATGTCCAAATGTTTGGAGTATGGAGTATGTAATGATTCTCACCAGCTGCATCATCTGCTGGCAACCTGGGGCCCCCAACGATCTCCAGAGTGATCTGCTCCTACACTCCCCATGGAAAACCCCGAGATCGTCCCCATGGATCCCGCATAAGCAGCTCGGTCTCCTGGATCACCGCCTTCACCTCGTCCTGACATCGGGGGAGTTACTCCCGAAATGGAACGGGGGGGCATTTAGATATAGAATGGGGGCGGACTTTTAAACTTATATACCTATGGAATTCTAAAATATTTTATCCGGATAGAGTAGAGATGGTTAGACCATCAATGAGGGAAGAGCTTTGGTTTTGATAGATTTGAGATCTTCCGATGGATAGAACTGGTCGATAGGTTTAACGTATGGTTAACGTATAGCCTCGCAACTCAACACGACAGTGAGATGTAACGTGGCACCAGGTTTCGTCCACAAAAACTCCCGATTGGACTCAACAAAACGGGATTTGTCACTGGCGTCTCCAATGAACACGGGGACCGATTTGATCGCAATACAGGCGAATTATGGTGAACGTACAAGTTGGATCAAAGGGATGCTTCACAAACAAATGGCCGAGGTTTCCTTTGCGCGCATCCAAAGCCGCGCAAAGAGGACCCACCACTTTAACCCTGGCTCAGGAGTTTCTCGATGACTCTTGAACTCACCTTTCAGCAAAGGTGCTACATTATGGCAACGTAAACATGGGCCAGAACAATCAAAGTATGGAAGTTCAAATAAGGCACAGCCACCGATGACCATATTATGGATGCCGCCAGAACTGTTAAACCTCCGAGCCTCATGGCGATCTATGTCCTTGTCCCCATGTCCCTGGCCCACGGGCCAGTGCTCCTGCGGATAGCCCAGCCGCGAAAAGACCGCAGTGCCAAAACCTCGTTGTGGCGATGCGATCCCCAAACTGGTAAATCTACTGTCCTATACTCAGACCATCGAAACACAAAAAAAAATGGTCTTAATGGATTAGTTTTTTGGAGCCTCCCCATTTGGGACACAAGTAGCCATTTATATATGGATATCTATGTATATATATATATATATCGCTACATATATATATATATATGTGTGTGTGTGTGTGCGTGTCCCAATGGACTAGAGAACAGTAGCAAACCAAGCTTCCAAACTTAGGCTTTGAAAATGACGGTAACCCTACAACCGCCACACATGGAGGACATTGAGTGCCTTCGAGGCTTTGAAAGTGGGGCTTCCTGAAGATTCAGCTTACTGGATCCGTTTTCAACAACTTCAGCAAGAAACTTGGATTGTTTTTTGTCAATGGCCGTCTCGCCAGTACGAAAAATGATCACAAAAAATCGTTCCAAAAAGTTCCGCAGAGTTCCTTGTCTCAGCATAATTTCATAATTTCATTTAGTATATATCCATTTTTATATCATGAACTGGATTTCATATATCAGTATATTTCATATATATATATATCAATGGATGTTATAGTTCATGGGGAAAACCCATGGCCCCATGTGTTTCCGGTGAAGATTTTCCCAAACCAACCAATACCGGCCATCGAACCGTCCATCGAACCGTCCATCGAACCGTCCATCGAACCGTCCATCTCAGCCGGCCCACGCACTGCGATCATCTCCGGCACTAAAGCCTGGCGGAAAACAAGGCGATCATCTCATTGGAGGTACCTACCATTAATATAAGGCCTATGTTTCAGGCCTTAGTTTCAGGGAACATCCCCATAAAATATGGCCAATATTATATGGTACTAACGTAGCTCCATCTGTTGGATCCTGAAATTCCCATTGATTTCTCATTGGTCACTAGAAATACCACTGATATCCCATGACGGATCCATGGAATTATGGTATATTAATGCTAACATGACTGGGGGTATATTGATGGGATCCATGTTAGCATATATACCAGCACCATGGATCCTATGGGTATGATATATGTGTAATTTATAAGATGAATAACCGAAATGGGAATGTACTGGGAATGTTTTGCATGTAAATATTCATGTGGATATTTCATGATATTTCATGATACTTCATGATATGTCATGATATTTCATGATATTTCATGATATTTCATGAGGATAGTGGAATAACGGGGGATGTTCACCAACAATAATTGGAATACCTGCTATCATTTCTACACGGGTTTCTCTGAAAATAACGGGCTTCCCGGGCACCGTGTACCTCAAAATCTACTGTTTTTTGTTTTTTTTACCTCATGTTCATTCAATGGCAATTTTCAATTTACACTATCCAGCATTTTCTCAAACACATAAATCTCATATCAAGTTCATCCCATGAAATCTAACTGGTTGGTGGTCTCTGAAAAATCATGGAGTGAACGTCAGTTGGGATTATGACATTCCCAACTGAATGGAAAGTCATAAAATCCATGTTCCAAACCACCAACCAGTATTATATCATCTATAAACCATAGTTATTGGACTTATAAACCACTGAATGGAAAGTCATTCAAAATTCCATGGTTCCAGTCACCAACCAGATATCATTAACCATCATTAACCATATATTATTAACCATCATTAAACCATCATTAACCATTGATTTTCCATTGATTTTCCAGTCCTTCCGCCCGCCCTCAGCTCCGACCTTCACATTCAACGTCTCCTCCAGCCATTTCACATGCTGCTCATCCTGGACGGACGACGAAGCGGTGGTGGAAAGAGGGTCGATTGGTCAATGGAAAGATCCACCATTTTTAATGGGAAAATCCACGATTTCTATGGCCATGTTCAATTGCTATGTTAGTTCACCAGAGGGTATATGTTAATATATGTTGATATATGTTATGTTGATATGTATATATATATGCTGTGTGTGTGTTGATACATATTAGCAATGAATTTCCAGCTTTTCTGTGGTTCAATGGCTGGTTTTCTTTTTGGGAAAATCCAGAAGCCAGAAACAATGGTTTTTACGCGCGAATGTAGATACAGGGTTCCTGCAAATGTTCCCTGCAACCAATTCTGGGATTGATGGATTGATATATTATAAGGAATCTTTTAATATCGGCTTTTGGTGGCTCAACTGTGGCGAAGTTTGAAGTGCGATCACCTAAACCGTCTAAACCCAGGAAAATGGAAGTGACGGGAAGTTATGGACGGATGTTTCATGGGATATGTCATACCATTACGAGTCGTAAATGTTGGGAAATATCCCATTAAATCTCATTAATTATATATCCAATGAGCGTTAATATTATTTCCAAAGGTCAAAAGATGTCAAAAGTCCATTTCATCGAAAGCCGCTGGGTTCTCCCGACGTGGGCCCGGACCACCATGGGCATGTTGGGGTAGGTGGTCCGCATACTGGCGGCCACCTGAATGCGCCAAAGATGTCGTCTTTGTGTGATTATGATTAAAGTAACCCCCGAAAAAATACCGAAAAGGTCAAGCTCATCACTATTGGAGGGGGATCTGTTACTGTTCTATCTTTTTTGGGTGCTATATGGTGCTATAATCCTATCATTGGTGGTGCTATCGTTATCATTCGTATGAAAATTACTATAACTAGCAGCGGCAGTGGCAGCAAAGCAGCTGCAGGAGGAGGTAGATATCAAACTTGGATCATTATCACGAACTTTCAAGTACCTGCATAATTACGTATAATAATTCACTTAATTAACCTGAAATGTTTATGCTGGGATAGTTAGCTGTACCAACCGTCATTCCGAATTATGCCCAGCATTGTTGCTAGGTCCATGATTCTCTGGCCAGCTTCTCTAAATTTGAGTTCAGCCTATCAATTCACATCCGAACTTAGAGTCTAATTGTCTCAGTCTGTGATTTTCCGATGTTGTTTCAGTCCGTTAACAGATACGGAAGATCCACTATATAGCTCATTTCCTGGGTAAAGCTATGGAATTTTCTTGTCTACTTATATATATATATTATTCATATATGTTAAGGTTTCGGCTTAGGGGATCCAGTAGCGTGGTATCAGCTGGGTTCCTAGCATTTAGCCTCAGGGGAGTTTCGGCCGTGGATGGGTGGTCGACTCCTCGTGTTTTGCGTGTGGGCTGGCATTTGGGCCAACATCTACAACTCTGGCGAGGAACATCAAAGAACCGTTGTGGCACCGCAAGCTTCGCAAGACGAGGCAAAGGTGCAGGAGCTTCATCAGCAAGGTTTCTTTGGTGGCTCTTGGGAAGAGGACTCGGAGAAAACTGAGGAAGTGTATCTGGACACTATCCGGGCATCATTCATTTCAGTGGCAACAGATTCCTCTTCAAATTCGACAAAGTGTAGAGATGACTTGGTTTTGTCAGACATGCAAACAGAACAATGGAGAGCGTCAAGAGTATTGCCGCACATGCCAGGCTCACTGGTCAGCGGTATGGACACAACCAAAGAGACGTTCCAGAAGCAAGAGTGTGAAAGCAGCCTCCTCGTACAAAGCTACAGAAGAGCAAAAGCCACAGAAGGAAGGGACAGATTGGGCCGTTTTTCCAGTCAAAGCTCCATGGATCCCAACTACTCCCTCAAGTCGTGTGATGAAGAAGGAGGAGACCACAGATGGAGCTGGATGCAATGCAGCAACAGCACAGTCGGTGGTGCAGCCTCCCAATGTCGAGGATACAGAACTCACATTGACGGTGGAAGAGGAGAAATTGCTGGAACACCTCAGAGCATTACAGAATGCCAATCTCGATTTGACCGAGAGCATGCAGCGGAAGTTGGAAGTCATCTTGGCCAAGCAGCAGAATGGCAACATGATCAAGCCTCTCAACCATGGGCATCTGAATCGTCTTCGCAAAGTCAAGACGCAGGTGAACAATGCAGGAAAGAGAATTGCGGAGTTAGACCAGGAATGGTCCAGCTTTGTCGACAAGACCATGTCGAAAGTGAAAGAACATGCGAGCATGTACCAATCATGTCGGGCGGACATGCTCGAAACCTACAACAAGAAGCTAGCCGAGTTGGAATCTCTCAAAAGAGAGCTCAGCACAGCCTCGATGCAGATGTTGGCGACAGATCCACAGGAGCCAGTTCAAGTGACAGTTCCCGATGTGGGCATGCAGATGCAGGCAATGCAGGAGGTGGTAGACTTGGAAAGTGTTGTAGGTCCGGTGGATCTAACAGAAGACATGGAGGAGGACGAAGAGCCATTGGGGACTGGGCGAGGACAGAATTTCAAGAACTCGCCGAAGGTGCACAAAGGCTTCAGGGGTGCCACCTCTCCGACAAAGGTGGCCAACCAACATTTGAAGATCAAGTCCCACGACAGCAAGGAGAACAAGGCCAAAGATTAGGAGGTGAGTGTGGCAAAAACTTTGAAACTGCACATGCAGCCTCCGTCAGTGGTCAAGAAGTGGGTAGGAGATGGCTCGACAGCATGCAAGAGCTGTGGAACGGCAGTTATTCATGGTTAGATTGGGTGCACCATGTCGATGATTGTCACAGCGGTTCGCATGAGGGCAAGAGTCACATGGACAGGGATGACGCAATGAAGCATGTGGGGAATGGTGCATTCATGACACCAGTGACAGCTTCATGTGCTTGTTTACAGCAGCGTGCATCAGAGAGTCACAAGGAGTTTGAACCCCGGCTATTTGCAGGTGGAGCCTCCTTGAAAGTCAAGGACAACCATGGAAAGAAGAATCATTCGAATCGAGGCCTTTTACGGGATTGCAAGGAGGGTCACATGGATCTCCTTGGATCTCAGGCCATATCGCAAAAGAATCAGCAGCGGCGACAAGACAGTGTTGATGATGATTGCTACACTTGGTGTCGGGCAGCAGCTCAATCTTTGGTTGGAAAAGACATTATGAGAGACTGCAAGAAGGGTAACTTGGATCTTCTTGAGTCTCAGCTGGTTGGCGTATCTTTGGGCAAAAGAGAAGATGGCCTTCAGCTTCGCACACATGAAGTCGCCTCAAATGGTGATGGTCTTTTTGGCGACAGAAATCGGTTGGATCAAGGCCTTTTACGGGATGGCAAGGAGGGTCACTTTGGTCTCCTTGAATCTCAGGCCACATTGCAAAGCAGTCAGAAGTCACGACATGGTTGTGTGGATGATGGGTGCTACACATGGTGTCGGGCATCAGACCAAATTCTGGATGGAGAACATAGTTTGAGGGACCGCAAGAAGGATAACTTGGATCTTCTTGGGTTCCAGGCAAATGAGTCATCAGAATGCAAAAGTGATGGCAGCCAACAAGTAGATTCCCATTCAGGCAAATTGGATGACTATCAGGCACGGAACGGGGAGAGGGGTAACTTGGATCCTCTCTGGTTCCAAGCCCAGGACTGGGCGAAAGACAATGAGTCTGGTGAGGAGCGCCACTCGACGTCACATGGTCTCAGGAAAAGCTGTATGAGTAGGAAAAGGGGTACTCAGCAACATCGGCATCTGCACCGATCAAAAGTCCATTTCAACACATGCGTTTCCTTGGTGTGTTTTCAGGATGAGAGCGACATTTTTGTGGATGTGGGTATTGATGATCTCCACCAATGTTGCAGGTCGCTATGGCATTTACATGGACAGAGTGCCAGTTTCGACCTATTTCCTGAAGTCTTAGCATGTCATAGCTGGGCAGATGGTGCAGAGGCTGAACAGCAAAATCAATCTGGTCCAATGCAAGGAATAGACAGGGAGTCCAATGACCCTGAGAGCAATGAAAAACGTGTGAGCAGCGGCAATTGGGGAGCTTTTGAAAATGATTTGCAGGGATGTTTGCAATGGGATGGAGCTCTTGAGGATGGAGCAAGGCCAGTCTTTGCTGATACATGGTTTGTCTCAGAAGGACGTTTTCACCTTTGCATCCAGCCCAGGCGATTGAGATTGGATACTCGCTTGGTGCACTCTGCAGATTATTTTGAAAGACGTTGCAGGGAACTATGGCGTGATCGTGATGATGGAAGCGCTGTAAGATTCCAAGTCATTGACAATGGACCCATGAGGCTCCCAAGCACGAAATTCCATATTGTTTTGATTCAAGGAGAGTTGATGGATCAGCAATGGACAATGCTTCACTCTATTATTTTGCCACCCCTTTACAGGCATCGGGTCGTGATTTTTCCACGTGGTTCGAGTGTTAGTGACTTCTTCAGAACTGCACAAGTCGAAGGGGCATGCTCAAACCTAGCACGATCATGCTTTGTCAAGTTCCATGAGGGGGGACAGATTCAGACATTTATCAACGATGACAGAATGGAAGTGCCTCAGCACAGATATGTTGAAGGTGGGATACGAGTGATGGAGAATGAGCCAGAAGATGGAGAAGTTTCTGGAGACGGTGACAGTGAGATGTCAACGAACGTTCCAGATTCAGAACTTGACGATGGGGTTGAAGATTTTTCTCTCATCAATCTTGAACTGACAGGCTCAAATGGATCTTCAATTTCTGGTAGTCTCCATGGTACCGACGACATTGCTAGGGATGGATCATATTTTGCTGAGGATGGGAATGACTCGGATCTTGTCTGGTCTTGGGTATCATCCCACAAGCAACACCAAGCAATGGAAAATGTGCAGACGGAGGAGGATGAAATTCTTTCATTGATGGCCACCGATCCACTTGCGAACCATGTCCACAATCCATGGCAGCAGCCCTGGAATGATGTTGATGATGGAGTTAATGAGATGGAGTTGGCCGAAGAAGAAGGAATATCCATCAGTTTTGCGCACAATCAGATGGAAACTACCCAACAACACATTGAACACATCCTGGCTGATGTGCTGGAAGAGCAACAAGATGACATTTGGACTGTGGTTACTTTTGGCCTTGGTCTTGTAGACCTGGGTAGAAGGGACACTACGGCTCATCCACGAGACATGGATGGACTCATGCGAAATGTGCTGGAGCTGTGGGAGGATCATGCTCAATATGGAGACCTTTCTCTGTATTGTGTATCGCCACAACCAATGGATATTGCTGGGGAGAAATCCATAGTGCTCATTGTCAAAGTTGAAATGCAAGAACCGCAAGAACCAAGTGCACGATGTGTCCTGGTTTTGGAAAGAGCAGTGTCAGACACGAGGGTTAGACCACAACACTATGCTGCCTTTTTGTCTACACACTCTATCATGTATGATCTCTTCCGCCAATTGCATCTCCAGGAGCATTGCCCGCCATACACCACACGGGATTGTGGAATGCGATTGGGGATGACCACTCTCAATGAGGAAAATGTCTATGATTTCGAACATGGTACTTTCTGTCTTGCTTGGATAGGACCCAGACCCGAAGAAGTGGTACAGGCAATGCAAAGAGTAGGAAACGCCGAAGAATTTTTTGTGCAGTTTTTCCGACTCATGTCTTTTCAGCCTGAGCGAGAACATGTTACTTTTGCAGTGCATGGGATATCTCCAGCCAACAGACCGCTGGGCAGGCGAGATGGGATTTTCAGTGTCAATGAGGTTCAAAGTCTGGTTTGGATTGATGTGATCACGCAGCTTTGGCCATTTGACAGTACGGAATGCACCATTTCCTTTGTGCCAGATCTCACTGCTGACATGCAAGAGTTAGGTTTTGAGTGCTTCAACTTCATTGTCAGTTATGGTGGTCATGATGAGGCTGCGATTGTTGTCCATCAGCAGTTAGGGGCAGTGGAGGAGATGCCGCACCAGTCTTCCACTGTTGATGAATTTTGGGCATTGAGAGTACCAAGGAATTGCATTGCACACAATGTTCCAGGGGCAGCTTTTGGCCCCCCCTTTTGGTTCCGGTATGCCAGATCACAAAATGTTTATCCACATCTTTTTGTGGAAGGTCAGAGAGCGAGGGAAGTTCAAAGGAATTGGCAAGATGGAGATGTTTTGATTGCACGTTTTCATGTGTGGCAGCGTCATCACATCCTCGCCATGCTCTTGAGGGAAGGAGCTATTGATGAGAATGACAGATCTCTCGAAGAGACTTCCTTTTTGCAGCAGAAATCCATTTTGTGGTTGAGGACTACAAATGAGGATGTTGAAAGTGCAGATTGCACAACGGATGTCTTCACTGAAATTTGTCACAGCTTAAGGCAACAGGTGGTCACGGCCCAGGATGATTTAGATGGAAGCGTTCCTGTCGTCGTGCAAGAATCTCGCCCTCTTGCATCAGCCGAAAAAGATGCTGGAAACCATTTGCTTAGACCGACTGAAACGATTACTAAACATTCTTTTGAAACTGTGCAAGTTTTGCAGGCCAATGAAAGTGTTGTCACTGAGAGCAGGAATTGCTCAGTTTCAAATTTGCATTTCAGTGATCCAGAGACCAGTGCGTGTTTAGATGAGCTCAACCGGCATTTGAGTACTCTAATGTTGCCAGACTGGCAGGGTTTGAACACTGATTTTGCTTTCCTCCCGACTCTACACCCTTTTGCGGAAATTGCTTGTCAATGGACTGGTGGTTGCAGACAAGCCAGTGGCACCTTTCATGTTTTTACGGACGGATCATGCAGATCTGGCAAGGCAGCATGGGCTTTTGTTGTCTTATGTGAACAGAAAGGTCATGAAGGTTCACGTTTTGTCCGCGTTGGCTATGCAGCAGGTAGAGTGCAGGAGGATATTGGACCATGTGAGCAAACTGCACAAGATGCGGAGGCTACAGCAATCATTGCGGCAGTTGAATTTTTGCTCTCAAGGCAGAATACACAGATTGTTGATGTACACTTGCATTTTGATGCCACGGCCGTTGGATATGGCATTGTGGGCAAATCCAATCTGATCCAACAAGACCACACAGTTTCCGCTAGGCAGTGGTCAGCAAGAGTGCTGATGTCTATTCTGCAAAGGAAACACAGGCAGTGGTATGGATATCATGTCCACGCACACCAAGGGCATCCATGGAATGAATTTGTGGATTCGTTGGCAGGATTGGCTGCCAATGGATGGCTACCGCATGTTCATGCTGTGCTCCGTAGTGGGCCGCTTTTGCGACATTGTTTGGCAGAATGGGCATGGATGCAGGTGTGCCCCAACAATGAGATCCCATCATTGGAGGAGGTGCTGGTTAACAGTACACCTCAACCTGGACAGTCTTGCTTTGATGATGCATTGAAAAGTGCCCAGGAGTTTGAGGATGACTCGAGATGGGTAGGCCGAATCACTTTTGCTTCGGCAAATGTCTGCACATTAGAGCAAGATCAAGTTCTGCCTGGAACCTCTGTTACATATAAGGCAGCTGAACTGATGCAGCAGTTCCAAGATGCAGAGATCACCATTGTGGGGATTCAGGAAAGCCGAGCCAGATTGAATGGCCAACACACCTATGGACCCTTCACATGTCTTGTGGCTGCCGGGGACAAAGGTCAAGCAGGGGTCGAGTTGTGGATCAATGGGCCTGTTTTGAGCAGAGATTTGCGAATTGATTTCAATCCCAGAGAAGATGTTGGAGTGATTCATGCTACTGCTCGCATCATGGTTGTACAATGCCATTTTGGGCAGACAATGTTGACAGTTGTTGTTGCCTATGCCCCACAACGGGGTAGAGGGGAACATGAGATTGGTGCGTGGTGGGGTGAACTACGGAGCATCATTTGAGATATCAACAAATCTGTCCCGTGTGTTGTGCTTGGTGACCTCAATTGCAGAGTAGGCAGTGTTGAAACTGACATGATTGGAGGGGTTGGAGCGGATTTCGAGGATCTCGCTGGTGAAAAGTTGCGTGAACTTTGCCAAGAATATCGACTTCTCATCCCTTCCACGATGCCTGATTTCCATGAGGGTAGGTCCTGTACGTATGTGAGCACACAGGGCTTTGAACACCGCTTGGATTATATACTGGTATCAGAAATTTGCAGAGACAGCATTTTATCATCATGGGTTGATCAAGAAATTGATTTGTTAAATGGAGAGAAAGATCACAGAGTGGTGATGCTCAAGATGGAAGTCACCGTTGCAACCGCAGCACGAGGTAGAGTGAGAAACACACGACTGTATGATCGTGATGCTGCAAGAGCTTGCAAGAGCACAGGGAACCACAATTTGCTTGAAGATTTTGATTTTTGTGATTGGAGTCGAGATCCCAATGATCATTGGGCAGAGATGCGAAATCACATTCAGGATCAATGCGTCAAATGGTTTCCTATTCAGAAAAGGGTCAGAAGGCAAATCTATTTCTCAGAACAGACTTGGCACATGCTTTGCCAGCGCAAAGAACTTAGACGAGAGCATCGACGGCTTCAGAGAGAAGGCACTTTGCGATGGTTGAAGCTTTTCTTCACGTGTTGGAGAGACAAGAACTTGGCAAAAGAAACTGTGGATGAATGGCATTTGATAAATCATGCTGGCTGGATGCAAGAAGCTGTCATTTTAGAGGCTCGTCGTGGTGTGGATCGACAGTTCCGGAAAACCAAGCGACAAGATTGGAAGCATTGGGTGCAAGACAAAATGCACGACACTGTTAGTAAGCTACACCATGCAAAAGCCTCCGACATCTACAAGATCATTCAGCCAAAGAAGATGATTGACAAAAAGAAGGGAAAGAGAAACAAACATTTGCCAGGTCTACAGGACAGTGAGGGAAAGTGGAACACATCCAAGAGGGATGTGGCAGTCGCATGGCAAAAGCAGTTTGCCACAATCGAAAACGCTGACCAGGTGGATTTTCAACAACTACTTGGTGGGTCAGTTCCAACATGTGAGCCAATTGGAATCGATCAACTCTTGAAGATCCCTACGATTTACGACATGGAGAGAGCTGTTAGAGCTATGAGTGATCGTAAGGCAACTGGTGTTGACAATATTGGAGCTGAGGTTTGGCAAATGCAAGTTGTGCAGACTGTTGCAAGGGTTTTCCCTCTTTTCCTCAAGAGTGCGATTCGAAGGCAGGCAGTGGTTGAGCACACCGGAGGCTGGATCTTGCCGTTATACAAAGGAAAAGGCAATCCATGCAAGATGGCTGGTTACAGAGCAATATTATTGGAACCCACGTTGGGTAGGATCTTTTCCAAGACATGGAGACCAGCCATTGTCAAAGGTCTGGAGAATGTTGCTCATGCCATGCAGTGGGGAGGTCGCAAAGGATTAGGAATAGAACCACTGCACCTTCAAGTAAGGATGTGGCAATCCAACGCGCGACACTGCAGACAATCACTCGCACTTGTATTCATTGATCTGAAAACGGCCTTTTACAGCATAGTGAAACCGATGCTGGCCGGTTTTGACGGCTCTTTGGAAGCTGTTGCGCAGATCTTTCACACGCTGAAATTACCACCATCAGCATACAGTGAATTCTTGGCAAACGTCATGGAGGGGGACCTGGTGCGCAAGGGAACACAGGCCAAGATCGTGGCGGACAACATCGGAGCCAGCCTGGCCAACACATGGTTCACAGTCCCCCATGCCCCGCAAGGACATGGGGTGGCTGCGCCACGGACAGGCTCCAGGCCAGGAGACCCCTGTGCCGATGTGCTCTTCGGCTTTGTTATGGCTCGTATGTTGGGATGTATCCAAACAAGAGCAATGGAGATGAATATCCCACTACAGCAGGCATGTGACGATGGCAGTGTGATGCACTGCGTGACATGGGTGGATGATGTGGCCTTTGCAATCTTTGCTGATGCAAGGGCGCTGGTGCAAGACACGCAAACCCTGCTTTCCATCGTCAAGGACGTCACCATTGAGCATGGAATGCGCATGTCATACGGACAAGGTAAGACTGCTGCAATTCTGGAGTTCAGAGGTGCTCATGCCAAAGAGGCGCGCAGAGAATGTGAAACTCAGTATCGGAATGGATTGCAAGTTTTGTCGGAGCATGAGGGTCTGGTTGAAGTCCCACTGGTGAGTCACTACAAACATCTCGGAGGGCATGTGGTCAGAGGAGGAACCAAGTTGCCAGAGATTCAGATACGTGCAGCACTAGCGAGACAAAATGTTGCTCCGCTCAAGAAAATTCTAATGCAAAAACAGTTTTCTGATGATCACAAACGTGTGTTGGTGAAAAGCCTTGGTTTGTCAGTGTTGCGTCTTCATTCAAGCACTTGGTTTGCGATGAATCAGAGTGAAACGGATGCATGGGCTGCGGCTTTGTTTCGGATGTATCAAATGCTTGAAGGGAGAGATGACAATGGTGAGGTTGAACACAAGGATCTTTACCAGCTTGCGGCAAGAATGAGAGCACCGATGCCAATTGAGATGTTACACATTGAACGTTTGCGTTTATTCGTGCATTTGCTGCAAGTTTTTGACAAGTTTGCCATCAATGCAGTGCTCCACAATTACAGGATTGCCGGGCCGGATTCATGGTTGCATGGTGTTTTGGCCAGCATGCGTTGGGCACAGTTGCAAGTTGGTGTTTTTACACTGCCTGATGAAATCTTTGGCATTGTGGAATGGCAGGGATGGCATGATTTACGTGATGCTGTGGTGCACCTAAAAAAGGCCATCAAGCAGGTGGAAGAAGCTCATGTTTACAGAGTGCGCACTTATATGGAGCTGAAAAAGCAAGCAGATTTTCAGGCCGAATTGTGCAAGGACATGGGATGGACATTCCACACTGAAGAGGGTGCAGCACCTGAGGACACCACGGTCTATTGTGAAGACTGCGGTAAAACTCTGAAAAGTCATGCAGCCATGGCGGTGCATCAACAAAGACAGCATGGCCAAAGAATGGCAATGAGACGCTTTGCCACTGATGGAATTTGCCGTGCTTGTGGCAAAAATTTTCATTCGAGATGTCGGTTGTTGCGCCATTTGCAATGGGGTGGGACTCGATGTTGGTTGTTTCATTTGAGGATCTTCAACCCGTTGAGCAGTCAAGAGGCGCTGAAGCTCGATGACGGTGACCGTAAACAAGGGATGGCGCTGCACCAGCATGGTGTGAGCAATGCAGTTGTGGAGAAAGCATGGCATTGGGCAGATGGCAAAGACATGACACCTCATCTCCCTTGCAGTGGGTTTGAGGGCGACCCATGGAGCGACCCCACAGAAGACGAATTGACTGGATGGAAGCTGTTGGGAACCCTCCCTACAGGAGTGGGGGGACGTCCTATTACAGCACGAAAGGTCAAGGAATGGAAGGTCAGCAATGCCTACTTTGATGTGTCTGCTTTGGAGAGGAAGATCAAGAAGGAGGTGGAGCAGTGGCACCCAAATTTTGATTGGATTCCACGACCACTGGTGCAAGATCAGAAATATTTTTTGATCTTCTTTAGCGGCCATCGAAGAGTAGGGGATATTGCTTCATGGCTGCACTGGGACTCCAGAATCACCCCGATCGCAATAGATCTTGCTGTGGATTCGGTGGTGGGAGATGTGCTGGAAAATGGGTTGTGGCAAAGACTCATTCTGGCGCGAAAAGTCGCAGGGGGACATGGTGGTCCGCCCTGCGAGACCTATAGCGCAGCAAGATGGAAGCAGATTGAGGGTATGATTTGCCCGCAGCCTCTACGTGATGCTGATCACCCTTGGGGGCGTTGGAATCTGTCGCTCCGTGAAGTCAAGCAGTGCTTCACGGGCACCATCCTTATGCTGGCTACATTGAAGCTTTTACTCCTCATCTATGTCCACAATGGCTCCATTACACTGGAACACCCAAAGGGGGATCCGAGTGACCCTCGGAAGTGGTCCGTGTGGAAATCGTCGTTTGTGGAATGGATGCTGCTTGAGGCTCAAATCCAATTGGTTACGTTCCTGCAAGGACCGTTGGGACAAGCATTCGCTAAACCCACGGTCATGCTGGCAGGTCGAGTGCCGTGGCTCGCATCTATGCTGTACGAGCAATATGCAAAAGGATGGAGACCAACTGAAACTTTGGGTGGACTTGAGCAGCAAGGAAAGAAAGCGGTATGGAAAACATCAAAAGCGAAAGCATATCCAGAGCGATTATCCAAGGCCATTGCTTTTGCACACCTTCGTCATCTGGAGGTCTCACAATTTGAGGGCACGGAAATTGATCCAGAAGGATTACAGGAGGTGTTGACGAAGCTGGCTGGTGTGCACGATCCTTACGACCCAACTGCAACAGGGACCACAATGATGGCTGATTATCATGCTCGAAAAATTTAGCCTTTTTCATTGTTGGCGATGTAGCAGTGCCTCCTGGAGTATGCACCCAAAGAGGTGAACAGAAGACAGTAGAGGCAATTAAGTGGACGATTGGCTGCTTCGAAATCATCGAAGTTTTTGGCCGGTCAAGCAAGCAGGCGACAATCACTTGTCTCGAGCGAAGTGCAATAAAATATATATGTTATATATATATATATACGTTATACGCATATATATATATATATTATATGCATAGTTCAAATGAGGGTACTAATATGCACTTAGCGGCCTCAAAAAAGATAGAACAGTCATTTACCGTTATATAATTTTAAGAAGGATTCACCGCTTTTCGATTGGGAGGTGACTGCATGTTTGGTCCTCTGGAGGAGGGATGGCCGGGTTTTTGCCTGCCATTACTCGACCGATTTCGGGATGGTATAACATGGTAAAACTTATGACAGATGACGGCGTCGTGAATCCCTCGCCTGCTCGGTCCGGTTCCGGCTTTCCATGGCCACCACCACACAGCGGGCCTCGCAGATCAAGCACCCGAAATGGGAGCGACACGGCGACAGTCCGAGTGAATTCCTGTGGCTACTGGATGATATTGCCACGCTGGGATGTGTACGCAGCGATGAGATCTAACCCCAGCTGGTGCTTGCTATTCCCTCAGCCCTGCCTGGCCCACTTTGAATTGTTCCAGCACCTGCACAGGCGTGCAGAACAGCAGGGTCCCTTACAGCAGGGTCCCTTATGGAGGGGTCCCTGAAAAATGGCTTTTGCATCCCCCATTTCTCCATCAGAATATCTTCCAGTGATTTTCTGAAAGTCACCGAGAACCAAAACAAACAACCTGTGACAACCATTGACTCTTTTGAGGGATCACCAGGGAAGGCAAGAACAACGATAGCTAGTCCCAACCAACCAGGGAAAGCGCATCTTCAAGGGTCACAGCAACAAACCAACCCCGCTCGCGCTGCCGGATGGCTGGATGGCATGATGGGAATCCATAAATCATCATAAATCCAATATTGAACCTTCAATTTTGGAGGTTTACCTGATCTTTTTGCAGTTTATGCCACCCATTTCAGGTGAAAAAATGGGGTTACTTCATGCTCCTCCTTTGTTTCGCAACGCGCCACTGACTCCTCCAACAGCACCCTTAAAAGGCGCGTTGCGATGTGACGAGTGAAACCACGGCGATGCGAGACATTTTCATTGGAGCCATGTGGAGCCACGGTGGTGGGGTGGGTCCTCAGTACAGAGTAAATCAGTTAATTATGAGTTAATACATTACATCATAATATGTCATAATCATACCATGCATCTGCACACTTCAGGAGAAATAATCCAAGATGTCATACCGTAAACCGGTTTAACAAGGTGATTTCTATTGTTTTTTGGAGTATAGTTTCCCCTACTAACCATCATGTTTCCTGTTTCCTGCCTTACTGCAGTAACCATATCTAACCATCATTGATGGTGATGGGTCGGCCACTGTGAGGTAGTAAATGGGTATCAAAATTTGCTGCCCAAATAATTATATAGTGTGTTAATTTTATAGATTATCTATTTTATAAACCTATACCAAAATCCGTGGTAGGATTTTAACTTTGACCCATCTCCAAATGTATCATGCGGGATGCCCCGTTTTCCACATGCAGTGCTCAAGGACTTCAGGCATCGTGCCGTTCCATGATGTGGACCTGGGGGCGGTGATGGACCAAGAAGAGTTGGATAACCAGTCATGGATTTATTATGGCCAAGGGATGTCCCATTGTAATTAATATATATTTATGGCTTATTCACCATTTTCTTATAAGTCATAACTTCATAACCAACTGGTATTTAAATGTATTTAATGGGTATTAAGGAAGTCATACAGTAAGGATTTTCACAAAAGGAAGCCTGATGAGTGTATAGCCTGGGCCAGTAGCTCTCCGAAAGAGGAAGCCTGTCTGAATCAGACATTGCCAGGCATGACCAACAGAAAATGGTAGCATCAATCAACGATTAGGAACTCTCTATGTGACACACTTCTGCTGATAGGAATTGTTGCTTTCCCTCATGCTCCAACAGCATTAGTGACACATAGTGACACTAAATGCGGAAACATCACGCAAACATGCAGCAGTCAAAGTGTGGATGTGCAACCCAAAATCTACCTCCTGGACCTCAAAATATCCGAAGATCTAACTGGCTCCAAAATGAGATTCAAATGACTAGTGGATATGGGATGTCCAGGTTCGGGCACAAAAAAATGTTGTGGCTGCTGGTCAATCAAAGTAGTCTTCAGGCTGCTCCAGCCGTCAGATTGGCAGGTCATGTTTCCAATGTCTGTCACGATCATGTTTCCAAGCAAAGAGAGTTCTGTGCGTGGTACAGTGGCTGCCCAAATGGATCAACACAACATGTCAAGGTGCCCAATTTACCCACTAGGTCCCTACTGGGGAGACCACAATTTGCGGTGACGCCGCAGTGAGGTCATTATGTTTTAGCCAAATGCTCGCATTATGCATCTCCTTCATCTCTCTTATCTCCATTTTCATTGACGAAATCCTGACTATTTCAGTTTTAAAAAAATGTGGGCTGCTTAATCCACAGTCAACCAACTATAATCTATCCCTATGATCCCATCACTTGGTGCTTGGTGACCCTCCAGCACCATAAAAAGCCATGTTTCTGTTTCCTCTCTCTCCAGTTGATGGCGATATAAAACCAACCCCATTTGGATCCATTTGGCCCATCAAAACTTTAAACCCAGAATTTTTGATCAATACTGAGTCGTGTCAGAAAAACCAGCCATCATCCATGTTAGTTGATCCCTGGATATCCAGTTAACACCTCATTAAAACATACCCTCTGGTAAACTAACATAGCTATGGAAAACCACCATGTTTAATGGGTAAATCAACTATAAATGGGCCATTTTCAATAGCTATGTTAGTTTACCAGAGGGTATTAAAACACCATTCTGAATCATGTTAACGTGACATTGGAATACCATCTTGAAAAATATGAAAGTCAATGGGAAGGATGACATCCCATATATGACTTCATCATAGTCCATCAGTGACAATGCCAGGTGGAGTTCGCTGTTCGCTGTGGCACATACACAAATAGACTGGCTAGAGTTTGGAATACCACATTTCTCCAGATGTTCCATGGGAAATCCGGAAATAAAAATCCACCATCCCCATGTCTTCATGGCATCGATCCCAGAGGTCCGAGAGGCGACACGTGCCGCCACGGCCTCCGCATTGGGGAAGACGCGTTTGATCACCGGGAGAGCCTGACCCACCTTCGGCCGGAGCTCGAAGACGAAGTTGAAGACCTGGATGGCCCACCAAGAACTGGGAAAAACGTGGGAAGAAAAGGCGGAAAACTCTTGGGAGCTGGGAAAACGGACAGTGGGGGAAAACATTATGATATTGTGGCTCTTGGATGTGCATCCCAGGCATTGTAAGTCCCTATAAGACATGTATGAGCCATATAATATATATATATATAT
>Ga0126342_10002945_pt1 | contig 27461 bp, 27 predicted proteins | sample Cyp1metagenome_FD_92528 | JGI IMG/M metagenome (GOLD analysis project Ga0126342, IMG submission 92528) | Coral microbial communities from Lord Howe Island, Old Settlement Bay, Australia - Cyphastrea 1 metagenome | ecosystem: Host-associated > Invertebrates > Cnidaria > Coral ... | reverse complement strand
AGGGGGTCCGAATATATAGTTTAGTATTGGGTCAAAAAACCCTGGGTTTTTTCAAAAAAAAAAACGCCCCCTACGAAACTGGATTCTATCTACTCCAGGATGACTATATATATTGGGTATATTTGGGTACATTAAAAATCATATTCATCCCCTGCGGTTTATGACATGGGGCCCCATTTCCAGCTTGACCCCCTTTGATCCGGATCTCCCGGATGGGATCTCTGAGGAAGAGACCCCAGTCCAGCGGGTAGCAACTTGGTCCAATGTGTTCATCTCGGGGCCCCGATGGGCCCCGGGTTCCATTGGCTTGGATGGGGCCCCGTAGAAAATCACAGGGAAGGAGCCAAGATGAAGAACTATTGAGATTTTGATGCACTTAAATTATCATGGATTCTGAGGTGTATCCTCCTATCCTGGAATTGATTTCTAGGGGACACATTTCAAGAAACCTTACCCTGGATGGAAAGAACATGGGACACACCCCTCGTAGCTCTGGTACCCAATCCAAAAATTGATAGCACCTGAGCCATTTGAAGCGTCAGCTTACTGGTGCTAAACGTCGGGAATGGGGGAATGATCGCTATAAGCCATGCCATAACTATATATCAACAATCATCCCAGCCAGTCCCATCCATTCCCATCCAGTCCCAGCCAGTCCCATCAATTCCTACCAAAAAGTACACACCAGAAAGTGCAGTGATCAGCTAAGGTGAAGGTCTTTATCCCGAAGCAGCGGGCCTTCATGCACTTGGACACCCTGTTCACCTTCTTGGATCGTGCCACGGTGGGGCCGGTGGGGCCATACTTCTGGTCCAAACCGGAGATCTATGCAGAGGTGGCGCGTCGAGCCAACCTGCTGTTTGGCAGCAAACATTTGGGGCAGTGGATGGCGAGAACCAGGTGGGCCATTTAGGGGATTCCCCTATCCCTATCCCCACAGCAACATGGCTACAGGATGGTGCCCCCCAGCTACAAGTTGGTTTATGATGCCCATTATATAACTCGTTATTTTTACCATCAACATCCATAAACCACAGAATTCAGCCACTTCAACATCTCAACTTGGCTATTTGAAGGCCCCTTTACGCGTGCCACGCGTGCCGCGCGTGCCACGGCCTAGGCTCAATGAGAAGATGGGCAGCGACCAACGGCAGAACGTGGAGGCGCCACGCATCGAGGCCACGGAACCTCGCTGCTCCCGGGTCCCGGGCCTCTGGTCATACAACAAGCTATGGAAAGGGGCCCTTGAGTTCGCTGATTTACCCATCAAACATGTTGAAACATATGTTTTTTTTTTTAGAGTCATGTTAATTTACCAGGATGGGTAGATATGAACTGAGATGATTTGATAGATATCTATCTAGATAATGGTAGATAGAGTATATAGATATGTTTTGATTGATATCCACAACAAAAAATATATGGAGATGGAAGTTCTTTTAATAAACCATGTGACCACTGGAGATAATCTTCATGTTAGACTTGCTTTTGCGGCTTAGCTTGTGGTTTTTCGAAGTGGCTGCTCGGCTGCTCAAAACCGTTCCGCGACAGGTCGCGCGTGGTGTGGCTCTGAGCCGCTGGCTGCCAATCTTTGAAGGCCAGGGTATTGTGAATCCTCAGGAGATTGAAGACAAAACTTCCCACCAAAAAATCCAAGTGTCTTCGATGATGTTCAAGTCGTGCGCAGCATTTTGGCTACAGCGGCTACATGAATCACGTTCCAACCTTTCGTAGGGTCATCCAGAGGAGAAACATAGTCTTGTGCGAAGTTCGACGAGGCAACGTGTTGGACTTCAATGCTTCAGCGGTTCCGCTGAACAAACAGATTACTGCGAATTCCAAAACTCACAACTGGGGGAAGAGCATTGAACTCTTGGATGAGGCTCTCCAGCATGGCCATGCTGTGAATGTTGTTAGCTTCGGTGCAGCGTTGGCAGCGTGTGATCGTGGTTCTTTTTGGCAGCATGCTCTGCGTTTGTTTCGCTGTTTGGCATCCCCCATGGTATCACCGTTTGCGACACCAAATAACATTACATGGAATGCCACAATTAGTGCCTGTAGCCGTGCTAAGCAGTGGGAACGTGCTTGTGGATTGCTTGCCCAAATGACAGAAGCACAGTCCAAACCAGATACAATCACAATAAATTCCACAATGAGATCCTTGGGAGGAACGGGGAGCGGCTCAAGTCGCTGGCAGCTTGCAGTTAAGTTGTGTAGTCAACTCTGGCAGAATCGGCTGCTTCCAAACCTAACAACCTGGAGCACTGTAACCAATCTTTGTGCTCAGGGCAACGCCTGGCATGTGAGTTTGTTTTTTCTGCAGCAGGCTTTGGCGCCTTTGGCGCAGAACGGGCAAGTGCGGCAAGACCAAAGCAGTGATTGGTCAAGCAGTGACCCATCAAACAGTTTGGATGCGGCCTCGATCACTTCAGTTTTGATTGCTTGTGCTCGGAGTCGGAGATGGCAACGCAGCATGCAGCTTTTCTCGGAGGTGTTTTCTACCGGACGTGGCGGATATGGGGTGAAACCAGACCTTGCTTGCTTCAACGCAGCCATGAGTGCTTGTGAAAGGGGTGGACATTGGAGTGGTGCACTTCACTTGATGCATCAGATGCAAAACACATATTTTTTGCAACCCGACTTGACCTCTGTGAACACTCTTCTAAGTGCCTCTGAGAAGGGAGCCAAATGGCAAATGTCTCTGAATATTTTTTCTCTCCACCTGCCTAGTGTGGTTTCTGGTTTGGCGGCAAAGCCGTCATCAGAGGATTTGACGGTGACCTACACCGCACTACTGTCAGCTTTCACTCGTGGTGCTGTTTGGCCAGTGGCCCTAAGCGTGTTGGACGACATGCAGAAGAAACAATTACAGCCTGGACCTCTGCATTTCGGCTCCGTGTTGGATGCAATGCCTTCGAAACCAGGAAGTAGACCAAAAGCTACCGGGCGATATTTAGAGAATGAAATGAAGGTGGAGGATCAACCGCGTGCAGATGTTACATCTAGAATCATCAACCTGCTGAACCTTTCAGTGTTCGATGCCTTACATCGCCGCCAAAGTATGGATCAAAACGTACCTCGTGAGCACTGTCAAGAGATCACCAAGTACATCGTTGCTGGGGTCGAGACGTTACTTCGCAAAGTCAGATCAGAAGAGGTTGCTGAGACATTGAATCTATTCAGGGAGGTCGTGTACCAACCTGTTCTGTTGTGTTTGTTGCTGTTATCAAAGGCGGAAACTCAGGAAGACCGGACCTTGGCCTTGAATAATGTTAGGCTGGAAGAACAATTCGGTTTGGGATCTTTTTTCACAGCAGAGGCACTTCGTGATCTCGGTTTTTCTGGTTCAGACCTTACTTGGCAGAAGAACGCCGAATTAGCAGCTTTGCATGCCCTACGCGAAAGGCTATGGCTGAGAAGCTTGGAAAACAACTCCAAAAACATGTTGGTTCCATGGACCAAAACAACGAGAATGAGTGCCAACTCGCTGCAGAAGCCAGAGAAAGCCTTGGCGCAACAGCTGGCAGTTTGGCTGGCCTATGACCTGGTTGTTCCCAAAATGGGTAGGGGGGATAGCCACGATGGTCGTGGGCAGGACCGACACTTCACCATGGAAGGAAGACCTGGGTTTGCCTCAAATCAAAAGCATTTACCAACAGATGAAGTGCCTTTGTTAAGCATTTTTGTGGAACATGATCGGGGGAATCATGCAGAACGTTGGGCTTTGTTGTCTGTCATTGCAGATCTTCTGGCAGAAGGCTTACAGCCATGCGATTTTCATTTAGTTCAAGGGACTGTTCAGTTGTATGCGGTGCATACTCCTTGCATCTCCTGTTTGGCAGCATTCTGTCAATTTCAAAGTGCTTTCCCACAAGTCTCACTGGAGGTTGCGTTCAAGGACTGGTTTGCATCAAGAGAGACCATGCACCAACTGCAATAGAGGAACAAGAGTCACTGCTGTGGGAAAGGGGACTTAGATTAGATGATTAGACTTCTGGTTCAACATGCAAATGGGACCAAGTCGGTGTATAGATTGAACGACGGGCACAAGTGTGATTGCGTCTTATGTGCATTTTCGTTGTCCTCAAATTGTTTTCTTTTTCTATAATATAATGAATTTCCGTGCTCAGATCTAGAATTTTCTCTCAAGCTGGCAAGGTCATCAAATCGCCCAGAGCTAGGCTGATGCCAAGTCCTCAGTTTTGGGATCAGGCTTGCTTGTGGTTTGCCAGGTTTGACACTCCACTGCCTAATCTTGTTTTTCTGGTTTGGTTTGTGCACAATCGATCGCTCTTGAAGAGTTAAAATCACTCTCCATGTCCCCGCAGCCTGCCTCTCCATTTGTGGAAGGATCCATGTTGAAACTGCATCAACTTGAAGCAAATCCTGCATAGTTTCGCTCGTCGAACGTCGAAGGTGCTTACAACAAACCCTGTCACATCCTGTCACATACTCCTGGTCTCACTGCACACCAGTGATGCCAGTTTTGTTTCGAAATTGCAGTGTAACTGTAGCAGACTCAGCAGACCTTTTGTTCTGGCCAGTTTGGAGCAAACATCCAGCTGATTCCAAGCTGAAACGACCCCTTTTGGACCGGCCATGACCCGTGCTTGACTTGCCATGGATTCACCGCTGCGAGCTGGGGATGAGGTGCCCGAGCCTCGTTCCCGGGTGCCCAGCGATGCCATGGAGCTGGACGAGAGCCCCAACAGGGTGCGTTTCGAGCGCCGAGCAACGGCATCCCGAAGGATGTCGGATCCCATGCGATGGGGCGCCACCATCATGTCCCTTGACCATCCTTGACCATCCTTGACCATCCTTGATAATGACTCAATGACATACAATGTGTTGTCAATGACTGTGTTGTCAAGTCCAGTAAAGCTGTGCAGTTGAGTTTAGGAGGACAATCAGAGGTACTGTCCCTACTGTACTTGTTTCATCTTGTTTCTGTACATGCGGTTCTTAGGACACTGGGTATATAATGGTTGGGAGTGTTTTTTTTTCTCCATATGTCTTATTGGACCTGGTAGGAACCGGAGAAACCGGTGGAACCGCTCAGGGCTCAGCAGCCGCCCAGGCCAATTAGATCTGCTCCCGATGGCAGCCTGGAAGTTCTGTGCGCACAGAACACAGCCACTTGGACTTTAAAGGTAAACAGTCCGTAAAGAGGGACAGTGGAAAAGGGGAATGTAACTGGAAGAGACAGGGGAGTCCAACAGTAGATAACAACATATAACAACATAACAGTACGAACTAATCCGAGCGGACATCATTGCTGCTTCAGGCTGCTTCCATTGACCTCTGAGGTTGTGAACTATCTGAAATCTGAACCCGGCGGCGGTCGGATTTTGGTGGACTTTCCCGGAGAGTTCCGCTTGCTGGGCGCCTTGTGGAAGCCTGCTGTTGACGTCACGCCGCTAGACACAGCCATTCGCGGACGTGGCCTTAGCAAACACTTTGGTATGTGTGTGAAGAAGCACTTTATGACTTTATGGGTATCTTCAGAATTCTTCAGACACGGGGTAAATTTCCACCTGTGAGTTGTGTTCCAAGTGAGGACTCACAAGCGCTGGACTGAAGAAAGCACAGCGTTACATTCGTGCCTCGTCGAAAAGATAGTCCTCGGAGTGCCACAGTAGTGTTTTTGCTGTAAGGAAACCTGAGAGGTTCTTCGGAAGATTTGATGTTGCAGTGAGTTTCAGGGAATTATATATATATTATATATATATATATATTATATATATATTATATATATAAGTATTTTGGCTTCTTGGACTGACCAAGCGACATGGCGACATCCAGCGTTGCAACTAGGATCGTACGTGGCCGAAAGAGAAGAATTGGGCTTTGCAGCGCTGCGAGCCATGCTTTTCGAAGTGACTTTGCAGGCGCAGATGCACCGAGTAGTGGCTGCCGCCCCTGTTGGTTGAGAATTGGTTCGGGGGTTATACTACTCTTATCATCTCTTATCTACTCTAGGGATTTCCACAATCCATTATGGCTTGTCAAGTTTGGCCTTTTCAGATCTTTTTAGTGCTTGCAGCAGCACTGATTAAGCAAGAGGTTTGATATATGCAGATTCTGGCACTTCAGCGTGGTGGGAATTTCTCTCGGATGGCCATTTTGATTTTCTTTCTGCACTTGACTGCAATGTCCAGATAAGACTTTTTTCTTGCCGACACGGAGATTCTTCGGACATGCGTATCATGCGTTTCGTAACATAGATAATGGGACCTGACTTTTTTTTTGTTTCAACCTGGGCCGCTGAAGGCCCACGGCACGCACAAGACCTTCCACTTTGTGTGTAGCATGAGCCGACGTGCTTCAGATCGCTTTGTGTACCTCCTCAACCACTTCCTGGAAAGCCAGCAAGCATGTTGTGAAGCCAAAGGCCGGTGTGGCCTGGTAGTTGCTGTATTCTTGCATGTATGATGCCACGGTGAACGAGAGGCAAAACCATCTTCTAGGGTTGTGAATTATCGCTATGATATTCTTGTTTGTAGATACAATGTGACAATGTGATCTGTGATCTGTGCGGTGTTCATATGTGGCGTTATCTTGTGCAACAGACCTGTTTTCATCAGTAGAAACCAGTTCTGAGTCGAGTGAAGCATCCGCCAGGCGATAAACTGTTTGAGATACCGGAAGCCTTGAGGGCCCAGCTCTGTCCCATGTTCCACAAGGTGCCTTGAGAGCTGAGCAGCGCGGCTGGCTCTACAGCTTGTAGGAAGGGAATGGAAGGGACATGACTGGATTCTTGTCACGACCAGGTCCTTACCCTCCCAGACTCTGGTCCGTGAAAGATTGAGGTGGCGTGGTGGCGGATAGATGAGCTAATCAAGACGTCTGAGTCTGACTTTGTCAACGAAGCTTGGACTTGGTTTCTTGGGATGTGGCCCTTTGTTGCACTGGAAATTACATCAGTCTAACGTCTGTCACAAAAGTATGTCATGTAGTTGACTTGCAGGTTTACGTTGAGTAAAACATTCAAAAAGAAAAGAGAGGACGCACATGGGAATCATTTGTTGATGAGACAGTCATTAGAGGGAAACAGGCTCCTAATGGATTTTTGTGCAGGCGTTGATGGCAGAAAGATGTTACAGGTAAATACCACAAATGATTGCAGTGGGCATTGAAGCAAAGCTAAAGATCTATTCATGCGAAGCAGACAGCGTGCAGGTGATAACAACTAATACAAACAAGAACACAAGCAACGATATATAAGATGACTTCTTGGTGGGGCAATTGAAGTGGGGAATGGGGGCAGGAAGAATAACTGGTTGTACAACATAATTCATAGGGATGATTGGAGGCAACCACAGTAGATGGTCAGATGGTAGGGAAAATTATGAACACAAATGCAGACAATGCTTGCACGATGCAGGACATGCTGCAAATCAGACAAACAATGTGAGTAGTGCTATGAAGTTGCCCGTGATTTCGTGTGAATATGAGATGGAGAATGAGATGAGCAGAAAGCTAAATGCTGTTTCGTGCCAGAAACATGCTTTCGACCGAGGAATATCAGCGAACACAGCTGTTGGCCCACGGACGTTCCTCACGTGTTTCGGAAAACGCACACATGGACATGCTCCGACGCCTGCAGAAGTTCACTGCAGATCAAGTCTTCCAACAGTGCATGGTGTCATCAGCTCAGATTGTACAGTTTTCTGGACCGGAAAGAAATTGGGTCAAGAATTGAAAAAAACCAGTGGAAAACAATATTATTTCAACTGTTTGGAAATTATGCACAAATTGAATCAAATTGAATGAACACTAGGTTGCACAGAGGGTAACTAGTGACACAGTGCAACTGCTTTCCAAGGAGGGAGACGGCGCTGCTCTCTGTGCCCCGGGAGAAGTGGGATGATGTGAGCTGTGGAGAGCTTGAGCCTCTCCTCGCAGGCAGGGGCTGAAGCCTGGAACCAGCAGAATTTTTCGGGACTTTCCGGATATTTTTGACCCGAAAACGGGTCGAACTATGCTAAGAATGAGAACACAAAATGCACAATCTGTCCCCCAATCTGTTTATGTCAGGTTTTCCAGATCTGGGTTTGCTGTCGTTCAACATGAACATCTTGCCCTTTGGCGTGGCTTCCATGCGTGGCCACGAGAGCCTGCACAGCAGCGCTCGGTTGCAGACCTTTTTGCAGAGGATCCGAGCAGAGGTGGAAGCCGAGACTTTCGGAGTTCCCAAGGCGCACCCAAACACGGATGAACTCGTGTTTTCTTCGCCTGTTTGGGAGATGCAACATGATGCATAGGTGCAACATGGTGCAACTATAAATTCTAATTGTAATATATCGTAGTGGGATTTGAGAAGAATTTGACATTGATGCCAACCTTTGTTTATGATGAATGCTCGATCACAGCAACCGGCAGATGTCTTTCAATGTTTCCGGCGAGGCAGAACGCAGCCGTGCCCCTGACATCATCGCAGTGCAAGAGCTGTTTGCCTCACCCTTCGTGCCGTTTTGCTGTGCACAGTCCTTTGCTGTTCGCATCATGGCATCTTTGGGATACAATGCGGTGATTGGACCCAATCCAACCATCCTAGATCTGGTCAGGAGGGGAAAATGGATGCTTGCTTGCGATTAGACGATTTAGACGTGTGGACGATTGTGGACGTGTGTTTTTGTTTGAAAAGTTTCTTTCAGGTTGTGCCTGCGCACGATGGTGGGTGGCACTTCATATTTGACATCAGAATGACATCAGACTGATCATAACCAATGAGGTATTCTGAACCAATCTCCATCAGGACCAGCTGTAACCCTTTTTGACTATCCACATTCTCAGAGGAACTTGTGACAACATTTTTTTTTTCTGCTGAGCGTTCGAACTAGCGACTCATCCTGAAACTGAGGACAGATAGTGGCTTGGTTATTTTTAGTCGCTTGCCTGTGGTAGAGACGCGATCGATCCGCTTTGAATCCGGGGCTGCTCTGGATGCCGGGGCTTGCAAAGGTGCAATGTGGGCGAGGTGTGTGGATTTGCTGAAATGCTATGTTTATTTTATGATATTTAATGGTATCTCATGTCCCCTACAGTCGTCCACCATGCATTTGCACTTCTTTTTACCCTGCGAGGTTTGAGCTTGCATCTGGAAGATATCTTGATGTGTTCAACTGCCACTTGCAAGCTTCCCACACCGGTGCAGACGGGGAAGTCTTCGAACGAATTCGAAGATCCCAAATCAAGGAGACGAGGGCAGGGGCTTTGAATCTCTTATCTAGTGCAATGAATATGGACACAGGTTGCCCCCAACTTGCATGCTTCACAAATCAAGACTTTCATGCCCACAAGAGCGCGTTTCCTAACCCCCACACAGTGCACCAGGAGCTTCGGGAGTTTATCGAACTGGCAGGTACGGAGCATCCCTATCTTCTGACAGGTGATTTCAACGTGGATGCGATCCCTGAGCCTTCGGATCCTATGGGAACCTATGGCATTCCATTTCGACCTCCACGGCAGGAATCTGAGGACTATCAGCGCCTGGTTGCGGCCTTGGATCCCAAGGGCCGTTTGGTGGACCTGCTGTGCGGTCCCACCTTGACAGACCCCCTGGGGACTGAAGCGGTCGGGAAGCGACATCCCTGCACCCGACCACCTCGCTTGAGGATGCCATCTTCAGCAGGATATGTGGCGCGGCACAAGTATCCGCAACGCTTGGACTATGTCTTTTACCGGCCCACCGTGTCATCCCTGATCGAACATGAACAGTCGCGAGTGGAGCCCTTCGAAGTGGTAGATCAACCCTTTGAATATTTGAGTGATCACTTTGGCATCAGAGCTTCCTTTCGCTTCCGATGCTCATTTGCTTGGGCTCGACAGGCCAAGAGTTCCGTCCAACGCTTGCCCAGATGGAGACGAGTCCTGGCCGCCCTGTCCAACCATCGCTTGGAGGTTTCACTGCTCATGATTTCGGTCCCCATGTTGTGGCAGACCTGGCAAAGCGCCATTTTGGAACGCCTCGGGATTTCAAGGCCGCCCTGGCCGCCCTGGGCACTGAGGTGGATCTGTGGTGGCATACTAGGCCAGGGACGTTGGTCAAAAGCTGTCCTGCATTTCAGTCTTCCTTTGCAAAACATTGCAAAACCCTAAAATCTATTTAAAATCTTAAAACATTTCACCACATATACAACATATATCAACATATCATATACGACATGAGCATAAAATAGATATATACGTGGAACAAGTGTGGAACACGTATCCATTTGAGCCCAAGAGGTGCAATGTTACCTGGCCTCATGCTGCGGAGACGTTGGCAGTTCGAGGAGTCGCCACCCTTGGAGCGCACCGTATCGGTGACTGCTGAACTGGCGAGTTCGGCCTTTCGGAAGCGCTTGAAAGCCCAATCTGAGAGGTGCCTCGATCAGATGATGTGGTCATGGGACTGTTTCAACTTTCAACAAACATCATGATTTTGCATGAATTTGTACATGTTTGTACTGTATTGGTTTGATTCATTTTGTTGTGACAGGGGCGAATGATTGTTCCAATGTCCGTATGGGTCATAGAGTCGTGCCCGACACTCGCCTAAGGCCAGCCAAGACCATTGCATCCAGCCCCTACGACAGCTTCAATGGCTCCGTGGAATCCTATCGCCTGCGGCCTTGCATTGGTCGGCGAAGTGTGAATTCCGATGGGACCTTAGGAGCTGGGGCACTGGGATGGTGACATATTTCTTCCCGAAGATCCATGTTGCATTCTGTGAAAATGTGGCATCTAAGCTGCGAATTAATAAGACTTGAAACAAGTATGGCCTCATGGTTTTCTGATGTTTTCTGGCCAGATCTTGAGAGGATCCTACACTTGGATGAGCTATGGTGATGCTCAGTTTGAGGTCCTGCGGATCTCCTCCGGCTTACACAGGAAGTTTGGCCTGGCCAGGAGTTCACATGTTGGTCTATTGGGGGATGCCTCTGCAGAATGGCTGCTGTGTGACTTAGCCTGCATGCGCTTGGGCGTGAACACCGTGTGTCTTGCTGCCCCTGCCACCCATCCGACCACTGGAACCACTGCTCCAGTGCCAGGTGGGCTATGAAGTTTGTCCAGATCCCATTGATGGAGAAGTTAGTTGCGACAAAATGACTCAGAACAAAGCCGATAGGTGGTCAAAGGTAGTGTGTTGGGGCCTACCTCCAATGTGCCAACTTAGTTTCAAAACTGTGTGCACAACCTCCAAGTGTCGCCGGGAATTATATGGAATTATTGCACCTGAGTTTCAAAGCATCCGATTTTTTCCGATGCAGGCAGCATCCACGACTTGGAGGTCCTCCTTTGCTCCTCGGATTGGGTGGAGTACTTTGTGCTGACCACACGTCGCGCAGAGGAGCTTCCCCGGTGTCCCATCGTGACCTTCACAGCCTTGACGCCACGGATTGCTGCCTTGGCCCAACACAAAGGCACCTTTGTAATTTCTTTGTAGTGTACTGAGGTATATAACTCAGTGATAACTTAAGGCACATAGGCCGCATAGGCTCAGATGAGGTCATTTGCAGTTCTGTTTGTTGGTGGAGTTGCGGCAGTTGCGTTGTGTCACTTTCTGCTGTGCAATTCCAGCTGGACTGCAGGCCTCAAGGTCTGGGACTTGCCTTTCATTGCGCATTTTGGTGAAGTCGCTGGATGGGTGCCCTACATTGGAGTAGGGGGGTTCGACGTCTTCACCACCATGTACCGCTCCAGATCAGGGACCAAGAGTGAACTGGCAGGTGGGGTGCTTTCGACATGTCACAACTTTTTGCTTCAGGTCTTTGATGAGGAGATTGATATACTTTGCGCTCAAGTTTTCATGCTGGAAACTCATGGTTTTTGAGATGTTTTGACAGAAGAACATCCTCCATGCTGATGTACTTTTCGCTGGCAGGTGTTTCCGTGAACTTGCGGGGCTTAGCCATTTGTGCGCATTCAGTTCGACAGTCCTTGGGCCTGACCAGTGATGATCGACACTTCAGCTACATTTGGCCTGCCTTCACTGCTGAGCGTTTGATGCTCCATGCAGTCTTGGCTGCTGGTGGTGCCATTGGCTTCTTTGGAGGTGTGAGGTCTCCCAGAATTTTCGAAGACATCAAGCATTTGCAGCCAACGTTCTTGGCTGGAACTGCTAGTCTCTTTAGAAGACAGATCATGCGTTTGCAACTGAAACATGTGGGGGTCTTGGGCAACTTGAGTTATCAGCTTCAGAGATGGGCGCTCATTAAATGCAAGGCGGGCACAGATAAATCCGAATCTTGGCATTGTATTTATCAGTGGGCAGTTTTGATTTGGGCTCTTGCGAAAGGCAACGTACAATAGTATATCCCGACTTGGACCCTCAGGAAGAAACAATTTTGGAAGGAGCGATCTCATTTAGTGTTGTTGTTTCATTAGCACATGCAGTCGAAAATTTCCGGATTTTCTTTACTACATGTGCTTTGCACTGGAATTGTTATGTTGGAAAGAGCACTGAGGAATCATTGGATTTCGATGAGGAAGCATCCCTGATGAATCGCTTGGCCAAGCTTTTGCTCAGTCAGCCAATGTGTCGATGGTTGAACCGCCCCTTTGTTTTGGCCTTAGTTCCAACCCAACATTTGTGCAGATCAGCATAGTTCAACGTCATAAGTTCACCCTTTCTTGTTGGAATCCCAGGTGCTACCTCGACAAGTTCTACTGGGTTCAAAGACGCGACTTCGCTTCGTGTTGGCTTTGTGTGGCGCAGGCACCACCGCTCTACCTCCAGTGTCCTGGCTGGCTGCTGCTCTGAGCCATGGTGGTTTGGGTGGTGTTCAAGTGCCACAGGTTGAGAAGCACATCAGTACTTAGTCATGTTGCATGATGCCGTGTTTGAGCAGAAAGCAACATAAAGCAACCAGCCGGTGGTTGGAGCTTTCACAAGAGACTTCCTATACTGTAAGTATCCTCTTTACAATTCCTCGCTCTGATATTTGGCGACTCAGGATCGCTGCTTGTGGATGCGCCTGCTCTTGGGCTGCCCTGTCTTGAAGAGCTTTGTCTCCGTTGAGGCTCTGGAAAGCTTTTGAAAGCCAGTGAATCACCGAACAGTTACTGAGTTACTGAGTTACTGTTCCCTTCGCTGTTTCTGTGAGGCTGGCGGTATGGTCACCTTGGGTGAAGCTCCCTATGCAGGGGAGACTTCCCAGGCAGCTTAGAAAACATGCGAAAACCATGACGTTTCCGCACGATGAAGCAATGCTTGTTGTGCCAGACGCATGCCAGGGAATTGGCTCCGGTTTTGCTTGTAAGCAAACAACAAGCAAACCACAAATTTTCCGAGGGCCATCATTACTGTACTGTCAGTTTCGCATGTTTATTCTTGTGATGCGGGCGTCTCGGGCGAGCTTGCCTCATTGCCAGCTTGCGGCATGGCAGGCTTTTGCTGTGGGTCGCGAACTTCCTGGTGTCTCTCAGCCAAACATTGCAGCGATGTGAGTGTGCGTTATTACCGCTCAGCAAATAGTAAAATACCATGACAATAACAGATAAACAACTTTATAGCCAGAAGCTACGTACAGCTCGTTTTGTTAGTTCAGTTCACTTGGCAGAAGGGTTCCAGTTTGCTTGAGGTGCAACTCGAGCTTCTGCCTTTGAGACTGCCAGTCGCTTGGGGTAACTTTCAGCGCCCAAGGGATACTTCTCTTTGGTTTGTTGCAATACTGGTATTGAAGGGGATAGCCGGGATAGGACATATTGGCAGCTGTGAAATATTAGCTTATCACCATGATAGGAGTTTCTGTACTTTACGGGATGGCCATGCAGACGCCAGTTGTTGAGGTACTTTGTGGAATGCCCATGAATGCCCTGTATTAGTGGTTGAATGACTATCATCCCCACCTTGGCATGCATCAACGGCAACAAATCCGTTAGCCGTTCGCCGAAGTGGTGGGCATTTGTTATGGCATGCGGAGCCTGAGGAAGATGTCAAACCACTTGAAGTTCTGGGCTCGCGGCAGGCCATGCAATGCTGCGTATGGATTTGGGTTTGAGTGCACCAGTATGGACTTGGTCCAAGAATTGAAGCTATCTCTCCGGTTGGCTCTCGTCGTTATGCCAGGCTGGCATTGAGCTTGGGACACTCAGGATTACAGGCCTTTGCACAGATGAGGTGAGCGGAACCAGAAGGAAAGGTGAGAGACATTTGCAGTGGATGTGAAGTTCTTGGAGTGGAAGAAGTCTTTGGATTAATTTTGAAGTGCAAGGATTTTCGCCTGGTTGGTTTCGTGTAGCATGGCCATGCAGTCTCAGCAAGCTTCTCTCGAACCGGGCCAGTCTTTCATTTCCTAAGTATCCAAGTTGAGCCCTTGTCGTGAATCTGGGGAGGCTCGGATTGGCATCATTGTCGGACGACGCAACCGCGAGCTCTTCGTTTATGGTCGCCTGGTATCGCTACAGGTGCACTGTCCGCCATAAACATTGAAGCAAAACATCAGAAAAGTAAGCAAAGCAAGGTAGGTTTCAAACGCATTTCGCCGAAGGAGTCTCATCATGATTGAACTGATTCAATGTTTCAGGCTTCAGATTTCGGCATTGTGGTTGTAACATGGATTCCAAGTAGCTTCAAACCCTAGCCTTTGGAGTGGAGTGAAGATCTTGTGCGATGTTTCGCATGCTCCTTGAGCCTTCCACAGCGTCAGTTGTCCTGCAATGCCTGCGGCGCCTTGTGCGAAGCACTCGAGCAGCTTCTTTTGCAGGAGGGGACACGGAGCCGGCAGTGGATGTGTTGCAATATGATGCCATATGTCATATATGTATCCGCAGTAAGGACATTTCAGATACACTATCTTGGTACGGCTTAAAATGCCATCAAGCAAACCAGACAAAGCAAGACAACTGGACACGCACCTTTGCCAATTTTATAGCCTTCAATATAGTCTTCATATAGTCTTCATAGGGGTCTTCATATGCTTTGTATGCCTTCATTGTTTCAGATGGGTTTGGTGGAGGTCACAGGTCCATGGCTGATGCAACTGCTGCTTGTGGCCAAGCCACCGCATGGTGTGGTTGGCGTCGCAGCAGTGCGGTTGGATGAGGTTTGGCGGTGCCACAGCTGCAGGGCTGGGCTGGGCTCACAAGGAAAAGGCACATCATATGTGAATGGAAAGAGCACTCAGTGGATGATTTCTATTGATTTCTGATGTCTATGAATCAAAATATTAAACATGTCTTGTATGCAATGAGAAAGATCCTACACATGAAGGGGATTCTTTGTGCCATGTCTGGTGGGTCTGGTCGCAGTTTGCCCTGCCAATTGGACAAACACGGAATGGCTTGCTCAGTTTTATTCTTGCACTCCTTGGAAACTGAAAGGGCAGAACTACCTCGGTTAAGGTCGGAGAAGTTTTACCCGATTATCGGGGCTAGATGAGTCTATATAGAGGAACAAACTAGAACTATAACGTAGACGACGTAGACAGTGACACCAAGGGAAAAGAAGATCATCCCCATAATGACTCTGCGCAATGGGAGAATGGTGTCCTGAAGAACAAAGGGGAGGAAAGACGTCCGAAAGCTGCCGCCGTTTTTGCAGCGCACAGAAGTGAAGAAAACTTTCACTGCCTTTTCAGTCCCGGGTTTCGTTTTTGAGATTTACGTAGTTCCTCTGGTCAGGATTTGTGTATATCACACGACTGCCACTTGGCATCGCCAACTGTTTAAATGGTCCTTGTTTTCCATCCTTTTTTGATTTTTGCCACTAAAACATTATACATAGTTTTACGATGTTTTGCGTAATTAGACGATGATCTACGGTAGGAACCCCTTGTTGAAGACAGAGTGTAACATGTTGGGAAACCCTAATTGGTGTCAAGGCTGGCAAAGTTCCGGAACATTGATGGCCCTTCTAGCGGAGAGGACAGCCTTTCTTGTCCAGCAGAACAAACATCTGATTCATGAATCGTAAATTGGCAAATTCTGATGCGAAACCAGAGGAGTAAACGATTTCGCAAAACGTTTGTGCAGTGCAAATAGTTGCCTGGGATCACCAGGACCTGTGCAGAGATCGGCGCATCATTTTGTTGTGCTTGAGGGAATTGCAGAAACATGCCACAAGGTGCCAACATTTCGATGGTTCTTGATTGCCTCATGAGACTTCAAAGACCGAAACAAGGAATTGCCGTAGAGGTCTTATTTACACAGAACTCTGAGTCTTCAATCTACAAACAAACATGGGGATGGATAAAACAGATAGGACCTATGATGCCATATTTGGGGGATGAACATGAACTTGCCAGCTATTCTAATCTTCACAGGGTACCACGCTTTTGATCCATTGATCCACATTTGCCAAAGTGCTCTTGCAGGTTTGGTTTCTCCGAAGCCGAAAAGCCCAGGGCATTGCATTTGCAGGCCACCCCCTTCTCAGTCGAGGTGCCGATGACAGCCATGGTGACCGGGCCCATTTGAGCACACTGGTCACAGCATCGTTCGCCAGGCAGGGCTACAAACGCCCACCTTCCAATTGCGCAGAGATCAACTTCTTCCCAGAGTGGATCATATCATTGAGTCGCTCTATGACCCTCGGAGATATACTGCTGACTGAATTTAAGCTGTCACTGGAGTAGTCACAAACACACGTGGGCCCACTAATTGGGACACGTGCACATGTGATATGATTACTGGCATTGAAGGGTTTTACAATCAGACTCTTGGGGAAGCTGAAGGATTACCCGCAGTCCTCATTTCGCTGCCTCTCTTGGCCTAGGATGACTTGGATTGCTCGCCCCAATCCATGTACCAGGCACGGTTCGAGTTGTGATATTGCAAGGTCGCCTTTCAGCTGTTTTCGTCCGGAAGAAGCAACACATCCCAGGAGCCCATGGTTCAAAGGCGCGGATTTTTCAGCTTCGCCAAGAAGACGACGTAGCTCGGTGACAACAGAACTGGGTGATGCTCACAACCCACAGGAGTGGACAAAGGGGATGTATGCAGGCCTTTGGTCTCCTGTCATTAAGCACAAGCTTCTTACTCAAACGATTCAGCTGACTTATGCGAGTAAGGCATGCCAGCATACTTGGTAGCAACATCTTTTTGGCAACCTGCTACCGAGGTCCTTTCAGACCCTTGAGGGGATTTGAGAGGCACTTGAGCTTTGAGGCGGGCAGTGGATCTCAGCCATTTTGCTGCTTTGCTGATTCCCCCGGGCTACGCTTTACAGTTTACAGATGTGTTTGCCGCAGCGACTTTGTTGGTAAATCAAACTCATGGGTGGCAGGGATTGGCAGGGTTTCTCGATTCATCGACGTGCTCGCAGGTCGTGTGGACAGCACACTTGACTCAGTTGCGTTGGTGCTTCAGGGCCTTTGTCATGTCGAGCTCGTGAGGCCGTGGCCAACCAGCTACGGTTCTTTTTTTATCCGATCTGACAAAGTGATACAAAGTGAGCAAGTAACAAAAGTAACCAGGGTAGAGCAATGGCTGATTTAAGTTCTCGGTTGATGTTTGTCACTTGATGTCGACAAGACATTTGCAGCTGACGAGCCGAGCCGCCTGGGCTTTGCCCATGTTGAATTTTCCCAAAGGCTGACAAAGAAAGAGGCCTGAAATCAACTGAAATCTGTGTGAAATCAGCTCGCAGCCCATGGCTGGGGGCTCCTCCAAAGTGAGGCTTGGCAGCTCCAATGCTTTAAGGAAGACAAAGCAGCTTACTGACCTGGCAAGCTGAGGCAACTGAGGCAACCTGGTCTACGAATCTCTACGAATCTGTACTGTACCTTACTAACCCCATGGGTTTCTCCTTTTCAGCATTGCGTTGAAAGACATAGATTTGCCAAAGCTAATGTTTGAAGTTTGAAGATTAAGATTAAGATGGTTTAAGATGGTTTAAGAGTTTAAGATGATTGAAGTCTAAAGGTGGGCGCCATCTGCGATGGCAGGATGGCAGTATGAAGGTCGATGCAATCCGGTCGGTTCCCACAACATGTCACACATGCTTTCCCACCTTGTAGACGTGTCATTTGCAAGCCTTTGCATTGCACTTTCCGCCGCAGTACGTGCATTTTCCCATCCTCAGGAAAGCACAGGTGATGTGCGCAAGCGGGTAAGAGGCATTGAGCTTCCAAGTCCATTTTTCCCAGTGCGTGCCTCCGCCCTGATTGCGTTCTTTAGCGTTGCTGGTTGGAAACCTTCCTCACCGAACAGCTGACGCGATTTGGAACATTTTTTTTCCGATTGACATGGGTGTTGGCAGGAAAACGCGTGGCTGTGGCGACCTCAGTCTGCGCTATTGGCAAGTTGCGGAACGTGTTCCTCTCGGGTGATTGATATTCTTGTTTGATTTCGTTTGGTTATTTGCTTGATTTGTGTGAGCTGGAGACGTTTCATATTTGGGTGTGGAGCAAAATTTCAGGCCTCCGGGACCACAGATTTTGATCCCCAATAGCGATAGCAATGGCTTTGCGCATTCTTTATTTCAGGGAGAGGATATTTGCAGGCATTCTATGGCATTCTTGGTTTTCAACGATTCAATGATTCAATGAATAAGTGAGCAGCGGTAAAAAACTGGCATGCCCTGGGTCATAAGTCAAAGTTTCAGAGGTCTCGGAAGCTCCGTGGGTAGAGACTCGAAATCCGCGCTGCAGGTTGCTACAGGCCCCTAGGGCCCTAGGGATTGGAAGATTGGAAATGGAGCGATTCAGGTCGCAGGGTCTCGCTTGATGGTGGCTTCGGTTTTGTCTCGTGCCTGTTCTCAATATTGTTTTTATAGTGAAATTTTATAGACAGCTGAATTGGGTGTGTCAGGCAATTTCAAGGGTTTTATCATATTGGGTAGGGTAGTGCGACGACCTTGTCGACGGTTGTCTGTGCGTGTGTATGCATGTGCCCTTGAGAACGCCAGTGAATGGACTGACGATAGTGTTATGTTATGTTATGTTCTGTATTATATTGTATTGTATGGTATGTATGTATGTATGTCTGTATGTATGTATGGACGTATATACACACACAGAAAGATGATAATGCAGGCATGCACATCAGCAGGAGTATCAATTCTTAACCCACTTGGCTCTCTGTGCGCTGATGTCAGGCAAGGACGTCCACGTCGACAAAAACTATGACAACGACCGCAATTCAGGCCAACGTGGTTTGGGATGCACCAGGAAGTGTACCCTCGAACTGACAGAAACAATTTAATTTTTGTGAAAAAATGACAGCCAAAATATTTTCGATAGAGGCAGGCAGAAAGAAAATTTGGCGGATGGGCCAAGAATTCAACTTAAATGAGTTTCAGTTGCTAAATGCACTTTCGGGATGGTGAATGTTTGTGCCTCGGGTACGAAGATTATAGAGTCATTTTTTGATTCATGCAATTTTGATACCCAATGAAACACACAGGTACGTTGTGGTGAGGTTCAATTTAATTTTGACCCCTAAGTTTTGGTCGGTGCTAGCAGTCAATCGCGCAATGAGTCGATGCCATCTTGTCTTCGAACCATACAAGGCATCCCGTTTGAGCTGATTCCTGTAAAAACCTTTGTTTGGGTAATTGCCACCACCTATGATTATGAAAAAGCGCCAGATAGAACGATCAACTGGGAACTTCGCCGCTTTATTTAGACCCTCAATGCCACCCCTGGTTAGTTGCGGGTTTGTTTATTTTGGGGCATGAATATATAGGGGATGATGAGATTATTGGCTAATTATTGGTGCCCCGTCTCGTGCCGCTGCCAGTGCTCGCAAGGTCCTTATGAAAGTTGAGAGTGTGACGGCCCCGGCAGGGACAAGGGCCACGGCCTGCTTTAATCTTGCTGGTTGCTGGTGGTCGTAGTGGTAAGTGGCATCGGCACCCCTGACATGTCGCAGCTAAGATTTTTAGTTTGCTTCAGTTCAACAGTCTGCCTCGCACGCAGGCATGAAATCGATACATTTCGCACGAATTGTTTGCAATAAGCTGCAATTTTCACTCAGCCACGTTTTCATATGGGTTTTGCATCCGCTGCCACTGCAGATTGACATGCTCGCAGCCAACCCGATGGAGCGGCCTGGGCCTCCGAGAGCTCCAAGGGTAGTGGCCCTGTGCGCTTGTAGTTGTGACGGTCGCCTGTTCCAAGGTTGTACAAGAGATGGGCCAGGGCAATGAAGTGAGCCCCTAAGGGGCACCGGCACCCTCTTCACGTCTCACTGTGATTGTCTGATAGATCTGATAGTAGCTGCAAAAGCTGCGACAAATAGCGAAAGCGACATACACACATGCATAAATCCATCTATCCATGCTTCAGTACAAACTGAGATAGACAGAAAGGCAAAAACACATCCCTTTATCCCATCTTGCATGTTGGCGATTCGCATGTTTGTTGGACTGCTCAAATTGACCTTGTTTGGTTTTCCAGTTGGTCCAACTATTTGGCAGCGAGAGCTTGTTATGTCGCCGCTGCCATGGTCTTTTACATCAACCTGCCAATGGCCGCAATTCAGCTCCATTGGCCCAACAAATTCTTTCAAGAGATTTCCGACATGTAGCACTGTGCAGCAGTTTGTCCAGAGTTCAGTGGTTTCGCGGCTTCCCATGTCATGCAAAGGGACTGGACAGAAAAACAACAATTTTTCTTTAGATGGTGTTTGCTAGTGGCCTCGCAAACAAGGAGATGCGTTCGCATGGATTCAGGATACGAAAACCACAGACAAACCAAACTTAATTCAACCACTGCGGATTTTCAGTTTGCATTTTTGTTCATGCCGCGCGCGTTGGTTTGCGCCCAAGCATTTCCACCGCTCTTGAAGCAGGCAGGTGGCCATCGGTTTTGCAGTCTCAGTGGTACCGGACAAAACGTTTTTAGGTGGTTGACGGCACCACCTTCCGGCACAGCCCGTTCAAAGTGGTTCAACGCCACATCTTCCGCCTTGCGCCAGGCTGGCGGAGTTGCCAAAGACTATTTGGCCCTTTGCCGGGCATTGATAGATGGCCTTGGTTGGGAGGTGACGTTGTTTTCACCTGTGAACATCCGAGAGTCTGGTGAGGAAGACGTGACGATTCCCAGATGCACTATGATGAAGAATTTTGTGTCTGCAGTTTTTGTTCTGACATCTTTCAGACGTTCTGTCTCGTTCCAAGAGGAGGAATCCGCCATTATGGTTCAGTGTGTTTTGTTTTCTACCATTTGGGTAAACTTCTATTGGCAATAAACTGTGGCGAACTGACCTGACCACCAAGAAGATTGTGCGGTTTTTTGGCCAAAGACTGTGCTATCTGCCTGCTTTGGCCTGCTTGTATCAGGAGATGGTTGCTGACCGGACAGCTGGTGCACGCTCCAGCGACAGCTGTGGAAGCCTCCACCACGGTCGGAGTGGCGCTTTTCATGGATTTCTTTTCGGTGACCAACGCCTTAGTTTTTCTGCGGCTGTTGATGTTTGGAGGCAAATTGTTTCTGATCGTGTTTGGAATGTCTGTGGTGAATTGTCCTTCTTTGGGATGACATATTTCAAAATAGACAGTTCCTGAACTTCAAGGCAAACATAGTGGCACTATATCACTATGAAGTGTGGCAATTTGTTGCAGGTTTTGCGAACACTTGAGTTGCCATGATGTTCTCTAGTCAGTGTCTCTGTATGTGAGGCCATGACTTGTGCCTCATCGACGACAGCTGCTTGCGGCTAGCTCCACTGATGCTGTTGCGAAGCTTCGGGATACCCAGCATCGCAACGACCCATTCAGATGTACCTTCACACCCCCTCTATGGCCAGTCCATCATGCCGAAGATCATGTGGTGGCTGCATCTTGCATCTGCTTTTTTCGCAACAAGCCATGCAACTGTTGCCAATGCCTACGCCAAATCATTATGGGATCGATACAAAGTTCCCGTGCACAGCGTCTGGCCGCCGGTCCTTTGGTCTGAAGCCTTCCGACGACCTCTCAGGGACTTTGCAGCGGCAGCAGCAGATCGACGAGCGAAGTGGGTTCAACGCTTTGGGTTTTCGCCCAGGGCTATCTTCCTTTTTGCAGGTCGATGGTCGGCAGAGAAGAGAATCCATTTGTTGATTGATGCAATGCCACAGGACTGTGGCTTAATCATTGTGGGGGACAGTGACGCAGACTATGCGGATGAGATTGAGGCAAGTGGGAGCTTTTGTTTGATGGCTTTTTGTCAAGCACACATGACAGGAAAGGTTCGAATTACATCAATCAACCGCAGGAAACCCAATGAATAGAACGCACTGATCACCTTCTATCATAGTCATAGTCATGGTCATAGTCTTACCACGTCATGAAGTACAAAGCCGTACAAAAAGATCAATGAGCTCAATTCGCAGGCCAGTGCCCAAAGAAATGTACTACCTGAAAGAGGTTGGAGGGTGGGGTCCCAACATGCGGACTCGGTCACTTGTCAAACGAGTCAAATGGTTTTGGTTGCAATGACATGCGTGACCATGTCCCTCACCAAGAGTGAACATAGCTGCCACTCGCGATTCCCAAGTTATTCGGTGTATCCCGGTGCCTTTTGGGCCTCCAAGCAGGCATGCTCGGGGCAGAAGAGCTTCGTGTTGCCTATGCAGCCAGCGATCTCTTTGTTTCGGCCAGCACTTGCGAGACGCTGGGAAACACCGTCGTCGAAGTGTGGAGCCCAGCTGCGGCTCTTGGGTCGGCTCAACTTGCGATGTGGTAATCTATACTTCTAAGTTTTGGACGTGTTGAGTTTTCTTTCGGCACCTTGGGATCTGATCAGAAACTGCATGACAGTGATACTCATCAGATCTTGATATACATAAATATAAAGATAAAGATATATAAAGTATAAAGATTGATGATCATTAGCTATCATTAACTGATATATATATATATGTATATAAGATTATATAAGCATCCAGCAGGAATACCCCAGGGAACCATTGCACCAGGCGTGGAGTTCGGGCACACCGGTGGCGATCCAACCTGTCGGGGGACACCTGGAATTTGTCAAGGCACGACTCGGCACGAGCGCCGGAATGTATGGAGTTGAAGATCCTCTGCCAAATACATCAATTACTGAGTACTGTAGAAATATATGTAAGTTTACAGGTATACTTAGTTTTTGTTCATGTTTCATGTTTGTCATGTTTTGGAGGATGCTGATGATTCTGATTAATGCGCTTGACTTTTACTCAAATAGATCGCACCATCAAGCTCCGGTCCCAAAGATACACACACACAATATATATATATATATGTACACATATATATATATATACATGCACATATACATGCACATGTATATATATATACATGATTATGTGTATATTAGTATATGTATATGTGTGTATATGTGTGTATATGTGTATATATGTATATATGTATATGTATATGTATTATATTATGTACATATATATATATACAGATTTTCTACAGCTAATGTTTGAAGATGTTTGAAGTCGGTGGATACCATCCGCGGCAGGATGAGGAGAATTCCTATTTCGTTGACTTTGACGACAGTGGCGTCGCTCGGAAACGTCTTTCGTCCATTGTTGCTGCAGGCACTTTTCGCGGTGGGAAGGGTTGCTGTTGTCTCCAAAGAGATGGTCCTTTGGCTACGTAGAAAGCTCTTCCAACAAGACTTTTTGCTTTTGATTCATCCAATTTTCCAGAGGAAACTTAGTTGCTTGGTTGTGATTGTCACGCGAGGAAATCAGCAGGAAATTTTCACAAGTGTTTTCATGAATGGTCTTTCATATTGAATGAGATGGATTGTCTTGGTTTCACTGTTATGGATAATTTTGAAAGTGTCACAACCGCATTCAAGCGCTACAGGTGTCAAAGCAGCTGTGGAGCCAGCGCTCTCTGAAATGGGGGAGCACTTCCGGCACCTGAATTTCCCTGCAGAAATACAGAGGTCTTGGGCGGGAAGCAGCTTGCATTGGCTGTTTGCAGGTGATTTGAACGTTGCTGTTTGCAATGGACTAAGTGAACATGCGTGGACCAAAACATTGTGAACTTTGTAGGATTGGGACTGCAGAGACTTTGGAAATTGTGTCTGAGTACAGAAGCTACTGAAAACAAGAGATGCTTTGTCCTGCGATTCACAAGCCAATGCCATGCCATGCCATGCTAAATCCTTGAAGCTTGAGAGGCTTTTGCTAGACCCTGCCCTTTCGGCAAAGTCAAAATGGCGAGCAATGAAAGGGTGGCGTTGGATGCTGGAGATTCTTGTCCGTGTGATTCTACTGCTAGCGTGTGGCCTCATTTGGCCCTTTACTTCAGAGTCTTGGCTGGGAGGGGCGGTTCGAATCAGCAGTCACTTTCTCTGTCATGTAGTATATGTAGTATGTATATTGTAATATATTGCAGTAGATGTAGTTTAGTAAATAAGTTTAAACAAGTATATAAATAGATAAAGCACTAAATACATGTTTACTTTAGCTGGGAAGGGTTTTCACGTGGAAGAGTCCAGATACAGACAACAGCCACTCCCCCATTGTTGATGTCGAGCTTGCAAAGGTTTGGTCCCGTGCCTACTTCGCGGTGTCCTGCGACCCGAAGTATAGGCCACCTGAGTTGTGCGGTGTCAAGCTGTTTTTCTTGTTCGCATGATCAAGGCAAAGGATGTTGGAGCGCACAAATTTGATAGGCACTACTCAAAGTATGTCAGAGCATACATTTGCGATTCTTCATTGCTATATCATACATGTCACATGTATAATATTATTGTGTATATGTATTATATATATATACATATGCATATATATATATACATATATATATATACGCATGACATAGCATGATATTAAACACCTACACGCACACACAGAAATACATATTTGGCAGGATACACACATGTACAGCACACACACAAATATAAATATATATATATATTTATATAGACAGACACTATACACATTTACATATAGACATTTGGTCAACTTTTTCCGCAAAGGGTTTTTACATGTTTTTGCCACTTTTGACCCACCCCTAAACGGCGGGAGGCACGTTCCTGCGGGCAGCGCCAATGAGCCTGACTTTGAGTCCAAGCCCTCAGGATGACTTGGAGAGTCTCGCGCGTGTGTGTCTGGGAATGGGGTGGACCCCGAAATAACAATTTTAAATCATGTCAATGTGATTTAATATGGAAAATGATGACCATTGGCTTTTGGGATACTCGGATACCCTATTTTCAGACAGCGGTTTGATCTACAGTCATCCAATGAGTGATCCAAGTGATCCCTGCATGAACCTCTGGGTTTGTGATGAGTTGGGTGAGTGGACGGGTGGATGGGCAGCATCAGCTCTGCGCAGGATCTAACTCTGAATCCTGCTGTTCGACATCAGTGTCTGACAGTCACAATGAAAGTGCAAGGCCATCCGAGTGAGAAGGGATGCACTCAGCTACTCTGGTGACTAACCAACCGTTTTATACTTCGTAACAGGCGGGTAGTACAGGCTTGGGACCGTAGGGGGCCCACCGGCAGCGACTAGTGCCCAGGCCACTTGTTCATAGTGAAAGCTCCTTTGTCCCCAGCTCAGTTGCCGGTTTTTTAAGTAGGTCCAAGTCCTCTGGGCCTATGCCGTATTGTATGCAACTGTTTGGAACTGTCGTTTTTTTATGGTTCTACCATGGTATGATTTCACTGTATAAGGAATACACTGTGCATGCAGATAGATCATCCCTACTTGTTTAATAGAAACACAATTTCCAGTCTGTGGCCAAATTGCACGCGCTCCTGCCATTGACACTACATTGCCAAAGCAAGCTCCAGACCCAGGTCTAATTCACCGCCTGGAAGCCTGCGCTTCAAAATAAGCGCCGGAAAGAAAAACAATCGCCTGGACTCGTGATCTTGGCAAAAACCATGGTGATAAGCCATTTGTGAGCTGCAACATGATGCAGGGTTGTGAGACAAGCACAAGATTTGCACTGACACACACACACAACAATAAGTCAAGGACTTGGCCCTGTACACCTTTCACCAAGTCTGTCGCCATCCTGTCTGATTCATCAGATTCCTTCAAAACTTGAAAGGCCAGGAGGAAGTGGAGGTGTTGATTTGAGCGCCGGTTGACCACTGATGACACTGCCGCAGCTGTTCTAGTTATGATCCCAGCCTCCAGCCTTTAGGGGCGTCCAGCACTCTGTTTGCTGGGCCCTAGCCCTGTCACCATGATGATGCCTGATATCGCTCTGGCCTCAGAGAGCGCAGCCTAGGGGTGGGGACTTTTTAAGGAGAATCATGTTGGAACGAGCTTTCAATGTTCCAGCCTATCATCCAAGCACCGAGAGAACGGCTGGGTCCCAGGATGGCAGCCTGAAGTCCGCCAGCTGGGCTTCAGACTTCCTGCGACACCTGGCGCGGGAGGCGGTGAAAATCTGGGCCACACCTCCATGGCCCTGTGACTTGTCGCTGTAGCGACCATTAGGGAGAAACCAACCCACCAAATGAATGTTTTTGGTGCACCGCAGGAAGTGGATCAGGCGCTGCAGATCGCCAATAAGGACCGACCTTGCAATGGCATGTAGGGTGGCCATAGTTTACTGGAGGAATCCTGATTCCTAAGGTGAGGGACAAAAATCCTGGTGTAGATGGGCCTACACCAAAAGACACTTCACATCTTAGCTATTTATACACCCAGGACCTTTCCATCAAGCTGCTCCTATCCAGAACCTTTGTATTTGTACAGTTGTTTCTATCCAAAAGCATCCAAGAGCTTTTTCATCTCTTGTCTACGTCAGAATTTTCCTATCCAATAGATTTCGCTCCTCCTCCAGCTGCTCCTATGCAGAATCCACTTTTTCCATCCTCTAGCCCCCCGATACACATCTAAATGTTCCACTCTAGCGGCCCCTTTTTGGAGCTAGCTGTGCCCAAAATAGATTTCAACACATCCAGCCCGCAACGGCCATCAAATTTAAGCCATTTTTGCATCATATGCACAACAATTGAAACCTCAAGAGGGGGTTAGTCGGGAAGTAGACTGGCCTGCCATGGCCTGCCTGTTCATATTGCTTTTTTGGCATAGTTTACATAGATATGTTTAGTAACGTTCACACATGTTATACATATATACAATATATATATATAATATAATGTATAATATATATATATATACAATATATATATAGACAATATATATATAGACAATATATATATAGTCAATATATATATATAGACAATATATATATAGACAATATATATATGTAGACAATATATATATAGACAATATATATATATAGACAATATATATATATAGACAATATATATATATAGACAATATATATATAGACAATATATATATAGACAATATATATATAGACAATATATATATATAGACAATATATATAGACAATATATATACAATATATATATATATATACAATATATATATATACAATATATATATATATATACAATATATATAGACAATATATATATAGACAATATATATATATATATATATGTGGCAGGGACCTTTTGGTATAATGCGACCGTCCTCCTTTCTGATCTTATCCAGTGGTTGTAGCTCTTTTCCTTCCTCTTCCTTTTCTTTCCTTACTTGTTCATCT
>Ga0126342_10002944_pt1 | contig 27470 bp, 22 predicted proteins | sample Cyp1metagenome_FD_92528 | JGI IMG/M metagenome (GOLD analysis project Ga0126342, IMG submission 92528) | Coral microbial communities from Lord Howe Island, Old Settlement Bay, Australia - Cyphastrea 1 metagenome | ecosystem: Host-associated > Invertebrates > Cnidaria > Coral ... | reverse complement strand
TAATATTATATATAATATAATATAATATTATATATAATATAATATAATATTATATATAATATAATATAATATTATATATAATATAATATAATATTATATATAATATAATATAATATTATATATTATATTATATTATATATATATATTATACCCAAGTTGCTACCCCCTGGTAATCATGTCAATCAAACATGGCCCATAAAAGTATTTTTAATTTTCACAACATGAAAGCATCTATACCTCTTGAAAGTATTTGAAGTAAAGAATTTTGACAAATATATTAAATATATTGTATGAATTTATATGATCTGCCAACTAAAGGCGTTTTTTTGACATGAATCAAATGTCAACCCGGGAGAAGCTCCCATCGCCGGGCTCCTTCATCCGAGGCTGTGATGAAGTCGGAGAAGCTCCGCGAACGGGCTCCGATCGCAGCCTGGGATGTCATGGCTTGGTGTACATAAATTGAGATTCTCGACATATTAACATTAGGATATCATATGAATCATACATACTGCATACGTATCATATGAATCATACATACGTATATATATATATAGTAATCTTTATATAATACATATATATATATTATATTATATAGTCATATAATATCATATACAATGAGATAAAGCTCAATGAAACCAGTGTTTTGTAAGAATGTTGAAGACCATTAATGAAACTTCTTGAAGCACCACCCACAATGTATGAACCATCAACTCCGTCAACCAACATCCCACCAGCCTGATGCCTGCCTGAGCGTCAGCCCCGCAACTTCCCCGTAGCTTGATGCATCTAGGAAATGGCAAATGGGAAAATCAAATATACTTATCAAAGATTATCAAAACATATCACTTGGTATGAGTAGTTCATAGATGTTCATAGTAGTTCTATTCTGCATTATGATATTCAACAACCGCGCAAGAATGTGCTCATTCACACACCACATATTTCATACAGCACCAGCCAGAGAAAATTGATTTCGACCAAATCCATTGAAGCCGAATTTAAGGATTCCATAGGATTCCCCATTCCAGTGGATTTGCCAAGGATACCACGATTCTTTTCATACGCTGGTCGTATAGATTCTATAGGTCAAAAGAGAGGTTCCGACGGCCTGTAACTCGACGGCCACGGAGCAAGTGACGCCTGGTTGGTCACTGAGAATGAGTCGGTGGCAGTGTGTTGCAAAGGAATTCTTGTGACTTGTTGGATGCTAAAAAACCCCTTCTTGTATCTTCTTGTCATATTTCATCATTTCTTACCTGTCTTATTCGCCCTCTGACACGCAGTTAAGTTGCACTCACCTTACTTTAAGCTGGATCTTCAGGGCTTATAGTACAGTAGCGAGTTCGCTAGTGCATGATTCATTTACGTAGCAGGACTTGGCGACTCCAAATGACTCCAAGGAGCGGCCTTGTGAAGGCTAGCCGAAGGGCCATGGCGACTCAAAGCGCGAGCATCGCGAGCATGGCGTCTTTAGAGGTGATCATAACCATTGACTGTTGAATTTCCACCCATTTGTATGTACGTCATTGGGGATTGCTCGTTCGTTGAGGATTTACCACATTGTGGCAAACTGTAGAATAGCTGAAGAAGAGTAACATTTTTAAAACTCCTCTGGATCACAATCCTCTTCGCAGAAACAGCCACAACAGGATATCCGGAAGCAGTAGGCGAAACTGATCATGGTGGCTCCACAAATTGCACCTTTGCAACCTAACATGCCAATTCATTTTCACAAATGTCTCTGCGAACTACCACTGCTGCATCTTCATGTAGCCACAGATTCAACTCAGATTCCAAGTTTATGATTGATAAATCGGTGCCCTAATGTGTTGCTTATTGTGCAGTGTGTTGGATTTCCATTTGAGTCTGATCCAGTGTACATCTCGTAACGGCTGCAGGCAAAGTGGCCAACATTTGATTCCACATTGCCAAACCTCCATAAGCTTGAACCGCCTCATTAGCAGATCAATAAGACATAATCTAGGAATCTAGGAGCTTGGGTATAGCCTCAAAAGCGGGTGAACAAGAGGCGGTACATCCTAGTCTTCTGCAATCAAACATGGGACATCTCCAAGGCAAAAGCTGAAACATCCTGAAACGGACCTGGTGGATTTTGCAGATTTCCCTCCATTCACTGGGTCTGAATCGTCACGCTCTGCTTGCCTGGCTTGCCTGTGTATCGTGCCGGGATGCCATCATCTCTGAAAAAAATCTGGACATTCACCAGGAAGCCTTCTCCAATCCTCTTGGCTCATTATCCAAGTTGATGCATTGCATTGGCAAAAAAACAACAATCTCATCAGCTCCTGACCCAAGCCATGACTTGATTGGATTCCAATCCACAAAGGCCATGAACACGATGCAAGCACTCTCGTTATCTGTTATCTATTTGAAATTGGCATCTGTGTGCCAATTGCACGCAGTTCACCATGCTAATAGGTCGGACCTCCTTAAATAGTCAATGTCTTTCTCACTAGTCACTAGCCACTAGCCGCATGGCTGGTACTTCAGTGGCTTAATATCAGGGCCGAGATTGAAGCCCCAGTCCTGAAATCATGATCACAGTCCCAACATGTTTTGTTCTGACGTTAACATACGTATGTTAACCGTTAACCATTTTCGATGTGGAAAGACGATGGAGGTGCAACCAAATTTATATACACAACGGCTGAACATTCTGCAGCCTCAGAAACAATGCTATTGCTGATCTATCAGACATTATCAGACCATGTCCACTGACAAAGCGAACTTTTGGGCTTAGTCTTTGCTGGGCGTTCTACAGCGCTGATCAGCATTTGAAGTGGGATGCTTCCACGCCGCATGCCTGGTGAATCGGTCACGGTTAAAACAATAATAAACCACACAGTTGGGAATGGTTAGTTTATACCAACTATTTATGGTGAAATTGGGGATGGGCTTATTATTGCTTTACCAACATTACGTGGCTTTCTCTGACAATATTGGGAAAAAACATTCCTTTCACTGGGTGATCACATCAAAACATTCTATAGACCAGTTCAGAACGGGCTCTAGCCCATTTTCCGGAACATCCCCAGTTGGAAGATGTAGGGGAACGAACCTAGATCATTAATGATCCATTCAAAAACACAACTTCCCAGCCGAAAGGATCATAGGATCATGTCTCCACAAAGCTCAACTGGCAGTCTCTTGCGCTATTCGGGTCACACTTGGGCAAATCTTCCGAAGTTGGGATTGAAAAGAATACAGAAAAGATGTAAAAACCACTCATCGAAGATTATATAACCATGGTTTTGTATTTAAGCATCATCTACATATTAATAGGGTATTTCATGAAAATCCCATCCATCAAATATCTCCCCCAATCTCTCACGGATCCCGTGAAATATCCCCGTGATCTCCCCACTGATGGCTAATCATCATGTTCCAGACATTAAAACACGGCCTCTGTAGGCTGCAAAACCCCCCATTTCCAGACACCCATATCTTGTTGATCTATGTTGATCTCATATAAATTATACGCATTAATATCCGAATATATCCCATATAATATCCCAACTATTGATAGTTTTTTTAGAGTGTGTAATCAATTGATATCGCCATAGATCGCCCCACTTCTTCACTTTGACTTCAGAAATCCCATGGCATCCGCCACCTTTTGGATGGCATCCACCGTGCAGGGCATGGGCATCTGGAAGTGCTCGCTGAGGCCATTCTCGCGACGAACGGATGCAATGGCCTTCCCGGCGCCCCCCATGCTTAGTGGAAAAATATGGGGAAAAACATGGAAAAAACACAGGGTTTTCACCATGGGTTTTCCGGTGTGTTCCCTGAAACATCCTGAAACACTGCGAGGTGATCAACTGATTGACCAAGCTGGTTCTTAGCATCGCCAAAAATCGGAAAAAATGAAAAAAACAACTGCTAAGTTGGCAAACAGAACTCACATTTTTCACCTCCCGGGATCGGATCTGGCCTTCTTGGCGGCTCCTAAAACACTATAGGCCAGCCTCGATGGGAGCGATGCTGCCACCACATTGCAATGATTTGGAAACCAATGGATTTTGTACTTAGACCCCAACACATACCCAAAGAAACAAGTTGAGGGACCTGCATGTCTTTGATTTGCCAGGTCATCATGCTTTTTTTACGCACACAGCACTCAGCATTTTTGGTGCGTCGTTTTTTCAAAACTGACTCATGAAGTCAGTTAGATATAGGCTATACATGGCTATACCATGTAAAATACCCATGGTATATACTCATGGCATATCTCGGTGATATGTTGGTCACCGTTGGTCACTTTCCCTTTTACATCCCATCAAATATGCAGCCCGATGTCAGATCCACTGATCCAAGCTGCATAAAGGGTGGTTCTCCAATAGCTTTTGATCCCAAGACGCCCTTGGGGAAGGGATTGTCGCGCAGCAACTCCACGTGAAACCTGCGGTAGCGGTTACCTGGGGTAAACGTGGAATGATGTGGAAAACCCATGGAAAACCCATGAAAACACATGGAAAACCCATGGAAAACCCATGGAAAGCCGGTTTGGAAAGAAAATGATCTATACTTAATATGCTGGCTTTTCATATTACGGCTTTTCCAGATCTATGTATTTAAACGTTTACAGAAGGGTCACTTCACAATTTCATATGTAAACTTTGGTGATTCCACAAGCCCCACAGAGCGTTCGTTGTCAACAAAATGGTACACAAATCCTGAAATACGATGGTCTTACGGGACTCTTACTGCACATGAAATGATTGAGTCGTGAAAAACCAATGGTAAATTCAAGCTTACAGAAAAACATGAGCTATGATGAACCATTCAAATATACGTTCGCCATATTTTTTGCAAATTAAAACGCTATTTCTGCCCAGAAAAAGAAAACACAAGATATTGCGGTGTCTCATGTTGCAACACTGGTGGCTGTCAAGAACAATCCTGACCTTTAAGACGATCGGCTCTCACATCCATTCTGTATTACTTCCTCAATAAAATATAATGAGGTAAACCCGCCAATAATGATAGCCATCCCCAAGTGACCTTCATGAAATTACTAGTATTTACCCCTCAGTAAATTTAACATCCCTGCTGGAAATAGGGGTTGGAAGCCTATAGTTTCCACTAAAGATTTGGGTGATTTGACCACTATTGAGGATGCTGAAACAAATTTGCACCCCAAAAGGCTGGTTGATGGGGTGGTTTACTGAGCCAAGGAGCTCAATTGGCACTTCCGGAGCCATCGGGGGCTTGTAGGCCCAAACTCCCTGGGAGCGTTCAGTCCCGCGGTTGTCTCTCAAGGGCTCCTCATATAGGTAGTAGCCAATACCTCAATGTTTTGGATGGTGATTGGATGGTGATTGGATGGTGCGGAGGTCACATCTGGAGATTTCAAAGATAAGAACTGGAAACACTTGGATACTGTCCTGGATACTGATGATACTGATGATACTGATGATACTGATGATACATGACAAGCGAGTCTCCCTGTTTCATCCTCTTTCGGGGGTGTCTCCAACCAACCTACCGCAGCGAGACGTCGCTCGTCGCCGAGCTGCCGAAAACAAATGCGCCCTCCAATTGTCCAAGGTCTATGCCAGGATTGATGGACTGACCCACATCGTACAGGATATCAGATCTCAAGGGCCTCCAGTGGCTCCAGGCTTCAAACAATATCCATTGACGTTTAAAGGTTGGCTTCTTAGGTTTATAACCTAACATTCACTACTGAAGCTTTTGAGGAAAAAATAAGGTTGTAAAGCTCAACCAGGATTTGGATATATTTCGTCAGTTTCAGGTGATGGTTTAACCGTCAACATCCTTTCAGAAGGTGTTCAAACTGGCAACAGCAACAAACAGGCCCCGCGTAGACTCAACGCAAGGTCTCAACTCAAGAAACGTCCAGGCAATTATGACCATGCCGAATTCTGAAACTACACAGGGGCTGGAAGCACTATTGTCGCTGTCCGGCAATCCTCTATGATCCTATGACACAACTTGGAATCCTCGGTCCTTGGCGCCTGATTTCTCCAGTGAGAACATCTAGCTCAACTTCCGAAATGCCTCGGAGAAAATGGTAGACGATTGGGTGCCTGCAAGGACACAGCTTGAATAGTCCTTGAATCAACATTCATCACCCCCAAATGTGCCATGAAAAACTGCCTTGTCGCATGGTACTCTGCGACAAATCGCTATATATTCCTCTTTTTTTGGTGTATTTCCCACATTCCCAATAAAACAGGCTCCAGAAACCATGAACTATTGCTAAGTTTCTCCAGATTAGCCATTAACCAGTGGCTCCCAACCTGCACCGTAGGTGAAATAGTCTCCATGGAATTCGCCCAGTTTGTTGCCCTCTACGTCAGTGGTGTACCTTGGATCCATGGCCGCAAGCCATGCGATTCGGAAGGAGAGAACCTACACTTTTGTCACACATTGCAAGCTAGATTCAAACCAAAAGTTCATAGAAAAACATGTATACATAAATATATGGCAACATACAGACACTTGCTGTACACAACGGCTGTCTTATTGTCTTTTGACAGTATGTTATGATATGCTATGTGGGTGTATATGATCTATGTGAGTCCATTCACTATTTTGATGGGACCGCTCCTTGCCAGGGCGCTGGTTCCCTGCCGGTGAGAAAATGCCTGCGCGTGGCAAAACAGGAGGAATCAGGGCACCAAAAATTGACACAAAAAAACAATACTGGTTGGTGGTTTTACCCTCTGGTAAACTAACATAGCTATTGAAAATGGTCACTTATAGTGGATTTTCCCATTAAAAATGGTGATTTTCCATAGCTATGTTAAATTACCAGAGGGTAACCATCTTGAAAAATGATGGAGTTCGTCAATGGGAAGGATTATCCCAATTATCCCATATATGAAATGGAAAATAACAGCCATGTTTGAAACCACCAACGAGATTAAAACCGGTGTCAGCAAAGGCCATACCGGCCATACCCAATACCCTTTGGATACTCTCAACAATGATAGCAAAAATTTGGAGGTTCTGTGGACTATATTCGAATCTTACGGTCCAGTTCAGATGCGTGCCACGCTATTGGTCAGTATGTCAAATGTTTTTCTTTTTTTTGTGAAAATAGGCTAACCCCAAAATTCAATGGAGTACGACTCATATTTAACTGGCACATTTGGAATATTCAATGGATTGGTTTAAGGGAAAATCTACAGGAAACCATAGATTTTCCCATTAAATGTGGGGCTTTCCTGTGAATTTTCCCTTAAACCAATCCATTGAAACACAACTGTACAACTCGATCATCATGTATAACCAATTTTTGGGATGAACCGATATTCCACCACCGGGCAACAGTCGACTGTCAACGGGGTACAACGGAGTACAACGGAGTGCCTGTGGCTGACAGCTTCTCTTGATGTCCCAAGACTGTGTTGGCAGCTGCCACCAACTCTGTCCAGCTTGGCTCCTGTCCATTTACTGGAAGTTGATGGAACTGACCCAGACCTGCCAAGCAAGTCAAACCTGACATTCTTTTCAGGATGGGCCACAATGATTATATAATGATTCATAACATCACCACGGTCCATCACTTCTCTGAATTAGGTATACAATATATTTGAAATATATGAACATACAATTTTATGATTGTGTGATTGTGTACATCATTTTTGTTTACCACATCTACCATCTTTATTTCCCATTAAAAAAAAAGAAACGCCTTCCCCCAAAATCGCAGGTCCTTCCCATCGCGCTTCGCTAAGAACTCCCGGTGGGGCCGAAGGGTTTCCAAAAGCTGCTTGCAGGCCTCATGGTGATTTCGCCATATGGATCCGTGTGGGAAATCCACTACAACTATAATTTTTTTCAAAAAAAATGGAAAAGTCCACTGACTAGATGGAGGTTTTAATGGGAATGTATGGGAAAATCAACCATATATGATGATTTGTTCATCAAAATTTGGACTTTTTATCAGAAAAAATGTTGAAAACATGACTTACTTGGAGAACTACCTCCGAAATCGTCCCTAGTGCATGTTTTAATGGGGCGATCTTCCAAGTACACCTACAATAGCTATACAGAAATTCGACATGTCATGGTGATACAACATATATATATATATATATATATGGAGAGTGGTTATACAAAGTCTCGTATCTATATATTGTATCTACATAATGTTGCATATCACATCATATGATACCTCTATCACAATCATATAACATATAATACACCCCTAAATAACCATCTTATATATATACAGTTACATGCCATATAATTACAATAATATATGATGGTTTCAACATATTTTCAAATAATAAAGAAAACACGTTATATCATGATATACACCAGACATACGTCATATTATATCATATATATATACACCGTAAATATATCTTATATCATATCACACATATATATATACCCTCTGGTTATTTGACATAGCCATGGAAAATCACCATTTTTGATGGGAAAACTCACTATAAATGGCCATTTTCAATAGCTATGTTAGTTTACCAGAGGGTATCCCTGGTAAACATACAAAAACCCATGGAAAGATCCACCCTTCTCCGCCTGTCGTGCCGCTTCGCAGACCACCTCCGTGGTGATGGAGCCACCCGTGAAGCGGGCGTTGGGCACCACCTGCGCACCATTGAACCCGTGGGGAATGCGTGGGGAAATGGTGGGTAAAACAGGTGATCTCCACAATTCAAATCATGAGATTTACTATATATGACATATATATATTTCCAGTGATATTGCCCTAATGAAAAACATGAGATTTTGTTTTGATGATATGGCCATTGCAATGTTCATTGATGCTGTTCATGGTTTTGATTGTGTTCCACAATGGAGATACATCCATATATATAGGCAGTTAATCGCATTCTATCCCAGAAGATGTCATGTATTTTAGTGGCATATACATGCGTCATCTTCATAGATTCCATTACAATCCCATGTAATCCCATTATGTCCATTTCTGTCCTATCTTATCATCCCATGAATCACTTATCATCCCATGATAGCCCATATAAAATCATATAAAATCATATAAAATCACTATATATTCACCACATATATATGTATATATGTATCCTGATGATATCGTTGACCCCAAGTCCCACGTCTCCGCCCCGGGCGGCGCTCCAAGCACCTCAGAATTGGTATCCGCCACCCGGATCAGCTCCAAAGGGCAGCCCAAAGATATGGCCACCACTTGCGCCACTTTGGTGTGGATTCCTGGTGCGACAGGGACTGCAGGGACCACATTCTTTTGGGGCCTTAAACATCCATATGATGATGATTTCGTATGATTTCCACAGATTTTCTGCAGTGTGGCAATTGTTTTCCAACCCTGTGGGAGCAATAAAGGGTCCAAACGGAGAAGTTCGATGACATTTTTTGAAGGTCAATGCGACCAAAACCATCGAGCCCCTCAGATTTCATCGCCATCGGACCATCGAGATTGCAGGGTGAACTACTAAATTACCCTCCGGTAATCAACAATGGCTGGCTGGGAAAATCCTAGATTTATAGACTGTTTTTCCAGGTATAGACGGTATAGACCTTTATTTATTAATAGGGGGTTTCCATTCGCCATCTTTGCTCACACCGTATATCCCCGTACAAACCCACTTCTTAACCAGGTAACAAACTCCATCGCCCATCTAATTCGCGCCAGCATTCAGCGGGACAGTCCTTGTCCAATCTCGCATCCTCCATGATGTACAGTCACTGATCCATCTGAACCTCAAGGTTTTAAGATGCGGGCAGCTCAGGCTTGGATTCAAGCGGCTATGGTCAAAATTTTACCTCTAAATTAAATAAACCATGGTTTATTAATCCAAGGTTGACATTACTACGAGTAGAAATGTCTTTTTGATTCTTAATTTTTGTGTCTCAATTGAACTCAATTGGTTTATTTTGTTGCGTGCTGTCAGTGTTTGATGGACAGTCATGCAAGACTTTAGAGCGGGAAAGTCTGATGCAAACTCCCACAGCTGCCGTTGGATCCAAGCAGCCGAAGATATTCACCAGAGCACCAGTTCCGGCTGCATAAGCATAGCAGTGTCCATACGCCAAAGGAACTGCACCTTGACGCAAGAGTTTCCAGGAGACCAAAGCAGATAGGATCCGAGGAGGTCTGGCAGTTTGCCATGTTTTCGAAGTTCGGGAAATCATCGAAGTAAAGGGATGTCAATGGGTCTCCGTAGAAAATTCTTCAATTGCTATGTTTTTTTTTTTTTCCGATGTTTTTTTTTGGCTACGCACCCCATCATTTAGGGACTCGGTCCGAAACTGCCAAGATACTGATGCCACGTTTGCGCCAGCGGTGCTTCTCATTGAAGGCTTTGCAGGCTTCCTCACGTTCCTGAAACTTGGCATCCTGGCCGGGCCAAAATTGTCTCAACGTCTCTTCAGAAATGTGCAAGAGATTGTAAATGCACAGAAGCAAACGAAGGAAAAAACAACGCAACAAGCAATGACCCTGCAACAGCCACAAATCGGGAGCAAGACTGTGTCCCAAGCTCACACAAACCGCAACAAATGCCATTATGCCATTGGAGCCAAATAGAATTACATAATATGTATATATACATATATAATATTATATTATATGTAATATGTATATAAAATATAATAAATTATTATATATATAATATGTATATATATATATGTATATACATATTACATATATGTATATACATATTATATATATATTAGATATTATATATATTATATTATATAAATTATATTATAATATATTATATTGTAATATATTATATTATATTATAATATATTATATTATAATATATTATATTATATTATATTATAATATATTATATTATAATATAATATATTATATTATATCATATTATATTATATTATATTATAATATAATATATCATATTATATTAAATCATATTAATATTATATTATATATAATATTATTCATATTATGTTATCTTATATATATATTATATATATATTATATTGTATATATTATATAATCACCATCCACAGGTATGATTTGAGACCTAATTATAGGTTTAAACTTTTGGGGTTTGTCGGAAAATACTCTTAAAATCAACTGGTCAATCACCATTATCCTGGCAACAGTGGCATACAATGGCCATACATGGCCATAACTTAAACTTAGGGTTAATCAAATTTTCAGACAAACCGTAATCATATCAAGTTGGTCAAGTATATATAATATACATCCCATTGTATTGCCATCATATTACCCGTATATATAAAATACAATATAATATATTCAATTATATATATATATATATCTCTCTCTCTCTCTCTCGCTATGATATTCCCACTTTTCTAGAGGCCTGGCAATGTTTGGGTGCCAGCCTGCTTCAACTTCTTCCAAAGCATATCCACCTGAGCTCAGGTGTTGGGTACTTGGGGATGCGGGACCCAACACCAGCTTATACCTTGGGGGCTTCCATGGTCAAAGACTGTGGTTGCTCATCGTACATAAACATGATGGCAATCGTTGGACTTGACATAGCTCTTTTGCGCTTCAAATCTTGGGTGCACCATTGCTTCAAAAGAATCTATTGAGTCAATTCAGAACAGAGCTTTTCTATTCAAGGTCTGGGAAATCATTTGAACCACAGCAACAGTACATTGGTTCATGGTGGTGCTAAGGTTAAACAGAATGATGATGGCTCAGCATGATTATTCTTTACAAGCAACACCAAAGGATCTAGCGGCTAGCGGAATCTCGCATTCAAGATGCGGCTCAATTCCATTACATATACCGTATGTACCTCATGTTCGATCCCCTCACCGAAACCGCCCAACCACCGTTTTCACGGTGATTTTTCAACCAGGCAACGTTGTAGTATTCCATGGGCTGCCCCCAAGGTGTCACCGCATTCTCTCTGGTGCACATGTTCACTTCGCGAATCTCCTCAACGGCTTTGCCCAACCTGGCGAAACGAGGGCCCGAGGGTCGACCTGTTGCAGGATGAAGGCATGGAGATTGGGGTTTATGTGATGAGGTCCCCTTAACATGGCTCCTTTTGGACAACCCTCTTGAATATCAAGACTATAATATAAGTAATATAAGCTTAAGAGTTCGAAAAGAAAGGACACTTTGAGACATGTGTCTTATTTTTTTTCATCAGCCAAAAAAAGAGACAGCGTCAACGACCTGCCGGCGATGTCTTCAATGATGGCCTCACAGATGAAATAGCCTGGCGCTGAGGCTGGAAACTCTCTATCCAATTGAGTTGGTGACATGAATCCCATTCCATCCCCTTTTAATCCCTTTTATATATATAATATATATAATATGAAATCCCTTGTATCCCATGTGTTCCACATCATATCCCATTAAATCCCCGATTGGAATTGAATCCCATAATATATGTATATATATATATACATTCATATTAACCCCCATGATATAAACCCCATGATCTATAAAATCACAATATCACCACCACTCTAAAGATTGCAGGCCTTGGGGACTTCCAAAGGACCTCACTGCGGTGTTGGTGGGCAAGTTGGTCTTCATCGCCTCAGGGCGACCCCAGCCACAGCAAAGTCACGGTCGCCATTCTGTTCTCACCGAGAGACGTGGACGTTGACCTTCATGTTGGGCCACCAATAGACTGAAGGGATGGCTTCACCCATCTCGAGGTTCAAGAATCCTACCAGTTGTGTCATGGTTTTTCGGAGATGCCCCAAGTGTCAGGATGGGAAACTCGGGGATTGATGGTCGTACGTCCAGTGGTTTGGAGAATTTATGGGATATTCACCATACATTGTGGAGATATAATGGGGATATAGAATGATATATAATATGAAATTATAGTGATAAGTTACTACAATTGGGCCTGAAAACATGAGTAAGAAGCAAGCGGGGTTGAAATTCCGGGTTGCCACTCTATTGGTGCTCCCTTCTTCCTTTACATATTATCCAATGATAGGAACCATGTTTTGGTATTGGATCTGTCCATTATGGGGCCTTTTTTTGGTGGGTAGTTCGGTAGTTCAGCACCTGTGAAGTCGTGGGTGCATCCACCATTGCACCAGGATTCGATCTCGCACCTCAGCAGGCAGTGCGCACGAGGCTTGCCATGGATGAAAGGTAGCAATGGGCAATCCCCTATAAATGGAGGTCTTAATCGGGAAAAAACCAGGGAACTGTTTAAGGGGAATTTTCCAGCCAGGTTGGAGTACTGAAGGGTATGTCTTCGCCCAGGTTTTCATGGCACTGCGATTTGCCAAGTTGCGACTGAATCTTTCCATCCTTGGTCACACCCACCTGACAGGCCAGCTTCACCATCCAAACCCAAGCCACGGAACTGCCAACCTCCAGTAAACCAACATACCTATGGAAAATGTTACATCCACAAGATGATTTGCAAATTTTCTTTTCAATGTTGATTTTCCAACTATTTTGAATAACAAAAAACTAAAGTGGATGGTGGTGCCCCATCAACTCTATGGCTGAAACTTGATGGGAACCAAAATATCCCAACACCATCTTAAGCGGGTTATATATCCCAATACATTATCATATGTTCCCATGATATATCTATTTTTGTCGGTGAAATCTCCCATTTTTCAGACCCAAGATCCACAGCGCTACAACCCTAGCCATGCCTGAGCTACCTCAGCGATTAGAAATACCCCTATCCCATCTCCTTTTACTAGTTGGTGGATAGGTTTCCCTTCAAACAGGAGAATCATAATCCCCAATAAATTAGGTAGTATAAGTCCCTAGTTCGTAAACAATCAACCTGGCTATTTATCAACTCTCTCCCCATATGTTTGGTACTTAAGACCTCATGTATAAACCTTATGATTCAGTCATTGTTAAGTCCAAACAAATTAACACCAATCAAAAAAAAAGAGTGATACAAAAAAAACCGTGTTATCCAGTGTTTCATCTTTTTTCCCCATAGTTTTTCGTTTCTGGTTTGGTCGGTGAAAACAGTGGTTTTTTTTTAATTGTTTTTTTTTTGCAAAAACCCAATGAAAAATGAAAAACCCACCGTTTTCACCGAACGAACCAGCTGGGGCCTTGTACTTGGTCTTGAAGCTGTGGCGTCCGCCGACCGCCCACTGCTCCAAGGTGGACTCATAGGCCACGCGAACGGCCTTCTCTAACCTAACCGTGGGGTCCCAGTGAGATCGAAACAGAAATGCCGGTGGGTTCAATGGGATTTAATGGGATTTCATGGGGATCTAATTGATCCAATGGGATTTTTCTCAAAACCAACTTAGTAATCAACATTGTTCATTCACCCAGTGATATATAGGGGACGTACTCACTGGGCTTAGATTCACCACGATTCGTGGGATGAAACTCCAAGGGGAAGCTTAAGCCGCTGGAGTCATCCCCATGGATGATCCCCACTAGCTGGATGGTTTTTTGGCTGGGAACATCCCCCAAGAAAATGGATGATGACTGGGGGTAGCCACATTTTACGAAACCACGAAACCCCCAAATCCAATCCTAAAGAATGTGTGTCTATTGCTTTTCCATCCTTTTGAAGTTGCTATTTGATCTTATGATGATTATGCTGATGCTGATGATGATGATGGTGGTGGTGGTGATGATGGTGATAGTGATGGTGATGCTGGTGATGATGGTGATGGTGATGGTGATGATGATGATGATGGTGGTGGTGGTGATTATGATGATGGTGATGGTGATGGTGGTGATGATGGTGGTGATGATGGTGATGATGGTGATGATGATGATGGTGGTGATGATGATGATGATTATGATGATGATGATGATGAGTTTCTTTTCTACCTTTTTTGGGGGATATCCCAAACTTTGCAATGCAATGTGGGATCTGTCTTGATAATGTATACTACCTGTCCATTCTGTCTCAATGTGGATTATGTGGATCAATGTGGACCGCATAGCACACCTCTTGACAATCAGAAATAGGTAAATCCCAAGCTGAATTGTTTCCAAAAAGAATAGCACACCACCAAACCTGGGCATGTGGGTCTGTCTGAAAATATTGTTTACCACTTGGTTATTGGCCCATTCCTCCATTCATTTGTGGAATTTTATTGGCATACGCAATGAAACAAGTCCATCTCCCTTGCTCTTAACTTGGTCCATGTTCAACCCCAAAGCGATCGGATTTACAAATCATAAATGTGCCTATTCATTCGAAGTTTTACCCTTAAGATTTCTCATGATATTCCCAAATCTGGATCCAGTTCACCCACCTGAGACTCCCCATCATACCGGGCTTGTCATATGGCTATGGGTGCGAATTGGGTACCACAAAAATTGGATGGCTAATAGAAACATACATAGACATTCCAATCTGTGGTCCCCTAGTTCTTAAATTTTGATCCATTGCCAAAATATGCAATAAAAACATGATTGCTTTACTATTTCTTTGCTATGGTAATTGTGGGATTCTCATGGTCTCAAATTATGATACCCTCTGGGCCACTAACATAGCTATGGAAAATCACCATCTTTAATAGGCAAATCAACGAACTAAATTGACACGTTTCAATAGCTTATATGTAACAAATTACCAGAGGATAAACTTGAAACACCCCGTTAAATCCCATTCAAATCCCATAAAATCATATAAAATCACCATTCAATGTCCATTCAATCCCATTAAATCACCATTAAAATCCCATTAATTCACCATTAGAAAATCCCATAAAATCCCATTAATTCACAATTTAAATCCCATTAATTCACCATTAAAATACCATTAATTCACCATTAAAATCCCATGAAATCATATTCCCCATCCTATTCTCCAAGAAACTTATGCGCCGCCACGGCTGCCATGGCAGCCACAGGCACCTGCCGGCTGTTCTTGGGGCCAAAGGCGCCGCCGGCCCGGGTCTGTTTCACCACCACGTAGGACCCAGGGACGTCCAGAACTCCCGCCAGCCTCGGTTCCATTTTTTTACCATGGGAAAATGGAGGGAAATTGGATATGCATAGTTATGCATGTATGTATGGATGGATGGATGAATGGATGGATGGATCTATCTATCTAACTTATCTAATCTAATCTAGCTATCTAGCTATCTAGCTATCTAGCTATCTAGCTATCTAGCTATCTAGCTATCTAGCTATCTAGCTATCTATGTATGTATGCATGCATGTATGTATCTATCTATGTATCTATCTATGTATCTATCTATGTATCTGTGTATCTATGTATCGATGTATCTTTCCATCTACCTATCTATCTATCTATCTGTCTATCTATCTATCCATGTGTATGTATGCATGCATGCATGCATGCATGTACGGACGTACGTACGTACGTATGTATGTATGTATGTTTATGTAAGTAATTATGTATGTAATTATGTATGTATGTATGTATGTATGCATGTAGGGATGTATGTAATGTATGTATGATTATGTATGTATGTATGTATGTATGTATGATTATTTATGTATGTATGTATGTATGTATGATTATGTATGTATGATTATGTATGTATGAATGTATGTATGTATGTATGTTTATGTATGTATGTTTATGTATGTATGTATGTATGTATGTATGTATGATTATTTATGTATGTATGTATGTAATTATGTAATTATGTGTATGTATGTATGTATGTAATTATGTGTATGTATGTATGTATGTGTGTGTATGTATGTATGTATGTATGATTATTTATGTATGTATGTATGTATGTATGTTTATGTATGTATGTTTATGTATGTATGTATGTATGAATATGTATGTATGTATGTATGTATGAATATGTATGTATGTATGTATGTATGTATGATTATGTATGTATGATTATGTATGTATGATTATGTATGTATGGTTATGTATGTATGTATGTATGTATGTTTGTTTGTTTGTTTGTGTATGTATGTTCGTGAATGTATGTTTGTGTATCTATGTATGTGTATGTATGTCTGTGTGTGTATGTGTGTGTATGTATGTGTGTATGTATGTGTGTATGTATGTGTGCATGTATGTGTGTATGTATGTGTATGTATGTGTATGTATGTGTATGTATATGTATGTGTGTATGTATGTGTATGTATGTATGTCTGTATGTATGTATAGGCTGTATATTATGGGGATTCGTGGGGGAAACAAATTGGGTGAATTATGATGAATAAGCATAAATAATTCACCTAGTTATACAGGTATACGTATATGCAATAACTCCACGACACATGGGGACTTACTAACTACGTGGGCTTATTAACCACTTACGATTCGTGGGATGATCATGGAGTATGTGTTGGAATTTATCCCAAGAGTGGGGCGTGCAGTTGGGATGATTTCTTAAGAATCTGCGTGAATTATCTTTCGATAACCTGAATCTTTCGATAATCTCAACTCCATTTGGGGATGATTTCCCTTCACCAACCATGATATGTGGTGCCCTAAGATGGTACCCTAAGTCATAGCTGGCTAATGGATGTTGATCCCCCAAATATGGTGATGCAATTGGTAGCAATAGGATCAACATAGATATAATTAGATGTAAAAGAAATAATGTAATAGCTATTAGTAATATGGTAATTATTGATCCCCCCGATATGGTAATAGGATAGTAATAGCTTTTGACCCATCCCCAGTTTTTGGATGCAACATGATGCAACCGATTTCTGATGAACGCAGCACAAGACTTGTGGTTGTGTAGCCACACGCAAGTCGTTGGATTCTGGAATGTTCAGGCACATTGATGCAGTACATACCATAGCATATACCCAGACACGGATTCTTACAATGTGAGGCCCCCAAGAGTTGGTTTATAACTCCAATGACTATGGTTTATGGTACTTATAACTGCTTATAAACCAACTTGTAACTGGGGGGCCTCACATTGTAGGGTCAAGCTTCTACACTTTTTATAATCTGTTCATCACAAATGCCACCACGGCGCTTCGCACGACAAAAGTCATGCCCTTGCGTAGAGTTCCAAATCTTAGTGCAAACCACGTGCGCAAATCTAAGAATCTGGCAGCGATGTTGAAAAATTTAACTGTGCGTTCAAGAGCTTTAGAGGCAATCTATCCGAAACAAGGTCCAGGTCCGCGGTCCTGCAAGAGTATCCTGATCACTCCATTCTGTTAATATGAAAGAAGACGATATTGATGATATCATATTTATATAATTATATATATATTAGTATATTGGCAAACATGAGAACTCACAATCAAGTCATCAATCACTGTAATTTGCAGAGCTCCTGCAGATCCAAGTTGATGCAGCCAACTCTAGCAGCGTGTGCTATCCAAAAAGTTACACTCTGCCACGACATGCCCTGGACACATTTTTGTTGGATCTATCCAGTTGGGGCCGGCGCTAGAGAAATGGGAAAATGACGATTCAGTGGATTTGTAAAATTTAATCTCGAACAATTCTATGAATTATTTTTCCCTAGTTTCCCATAGTTTTCCATTTTCATCAGTGTTTTCCCTGCCATGATTTAATTAGATCCTCGACTAGCATCCGCTCTCAGCTCTCACCAAGACACGGTCATGCCCTTCTTTTCCTCCGGCACAGCAAGGGCAGCCTGCTTCTCCATGGGGAAAGCATGTTGGCCAATGACGTAAGTGGTGCCTTCCCAAACCTCGAGCACAGGTCTGAGGTGCGTCACAGCAATCTGAGAATCTACTGAACCAGGAGCGGCTCTGATACCAACATGTTTTGGAATATCAACAAGAAAAAAGACTGCAACCAGCCCTCAAGAAATTTAGTGGATGATACTAGATATACTTAACCTCACCAACGTCCGGGGTTTGTGACACGTACCCACTTCTGTGCTGCTTGGTGCTACTCAATACCAGTCTTGACCTCAATGTACTTCAAGGCGAAAAGAAGGTGCAAAGTGAGATGCTCAAATTGTGAAGCTAAGGGAACACCAAACAAACAAATATAACAATGGACTAGACATGTGGATTAGATTTCGAGTACATAATACGCTTCTGTTTATATGTATATATAGAGATTAAACATGCCCATCTATGTTTATCTATTTATACACGTACGTATGTATATATATAACATATATATATATATGTATATAAATACGGTAACAACATTTGAATATACGGATTGAGAATATACGAACTGGTATTTTAGACTACCTCCGGGAAGGTTTTCCTTGGCCTGCCTGGCCATTTAAACATATGGAACCCAATTTGTTTACACATACATTTAAAATCATTTAAATATACGGATGGAGCTGGTGTTTCCTACGGGGCGTCGTGGTCTCGCCCGCTCTCCACATATTTAAATGTCGTTACCGTATATAAATAGATAAACTTATATACATATCATGTGGTACCCCCCCAAAATCCACCTTTTCACATCCTTGCCATGATTTTCCATCACACCGTATTTTGCGTGTTTTTTTGGTTCTCTACATACCATGTTGTGGGCTAATTTTAAAGCCATTGAAACATAAATAGATCTCTCATTTTGAATCCTTGAAGTTAAGGGCATTTACAACACATTGCAATAAATCGCATTGTTGCAAGATTTCAATGCTCAGTATCCAGCGTATTATAGTACTTTTTGTGAGCATCTTGAATCTTGAAGCCAGGGGACGTTATGGGATTAAAAGATGTTCGCTGCAACCCTGACGTTGCTCCGCGTCTGACTTCAGGTGGCTATGAAAATAAAGTTGATGTTATTACTCAGGTACTCCAATCAAAATATTGCTCATAAGGGGTGATGAATTTTGATCCCTTATGAAGATAAAGATGATGTTATTACCCCAAGTAACATATTGCTCATAGGGGGTGGCGAATATTGATCCCTTATGAAGATAAAGTTTGTGTTATTACCCCAGTCAACATATTGTTCATAGGGGGTGGCGAATGTTGATCCCTCATGAAGATAAAGTTGATGTTATTACCCCGGTCAACATATTGTTCATAGGGGGTGGCAAATTTTGATCCCTCATGAAGATAAAGTTGATGTTATTTCTCCAACCAACATATTGTACATAGGGGGTGGCGAATTTTGTTCCCTCATGAAGATAAAATTGATGTTATTTCTCCAACCAACATATTGTACATAGGGGGTGGCGAATTTTGATCCCTCATGAAGATAAAGTTGATGTTATTACCCCGGTCAAGATATTGTTCATAGGGGGTGGCGAATTTTGATCCCTCATGGAGATATATTTGATGCTATTACCCCAATCAACATATTGATCGGAGGGGGTGGCAAATTTTGACCCCTCATGAAGATAAAGATGATGAGTATGATGATGGTGATGGTGATGATGATGATGATGATCATGACGATTGTAAGTGTGGAGCAACGTCCGGGTTGGGGCGAACATGTTTTTATTGAATTTTGAACCTTGATTTCTTCGATTCATGGACTGTGCACCGCCAGTGAATTGAGAGGCACGTCTGGAAATCTCCAAAACGTATATCAAATCACATATTCAAGTGGACATTCGCACAGGGCACCCAACTTAATCATGTGCAAACCATTGCAGACCAAGGACTGTGCAAAAATGGTAAAATTTGCGGACAAAGCTACGAGCAAGAAATATTCAAAATATAAGACCCCCATGGAGTATGTAATCCTCTTAGTAGTAAATTATGTATGTATATATATACATATTATATCGTACCCCATGTGTTGCCCATTGTTTGTCCCGAAAACGACATCTCAATCTCAAATATATACATAAAACAATGTGCTTCAGGAAAACAGTAGTCTTGGAAGGGTTCTCTCTCTCTCTCTCGCTATTTCCTCTGTCTCTCTCTCTCTCTCTTTTGTTCTCTTTCTCTCGGATACATGTAAATGTACGATAATATATTATATAGTATAGATGGGCTCCCGTCAAAATCCTTTACTCAGTAGTTACTATGAAATATTGGTAATCACTTTTTTTTGGGGGGCCTATCGCTTTTCAGTGTTTGGTGCACATCTCTGACAAAAGTGTTTCTGCAATACTACGGTGGTCTTCAACCATTTTGACCGTAACTCATGTATATTATATTATAAGGTATATATCCCAACCTTTTCCAAACCCCCAGTACCGAGGAACCATATCACTGGACTTGAAACCTTCTTCCAAATCACCCTTGTCGATGGTGTTGCGGAAATGTGCCTCCTGATATTCTTTTTGAGCGGAGCAAAAGCAGGGGTTGGCAAATGTCCTAATTAAATACCACTCAACTATTCAAAATATAGTCTCCAACAAACACCTGAAAGTGATATTCAGGATCTTGTTTCTGTCAGCATGGAAAGAATGAAAACCAGCTATGGCGAAGATGTCAGTGAAGTCGAATCGTCAAAACAGTCCACTCCATAGCGTTTTTGTTTGATGTTTCTTCGATGGCAGTGATACTGCAATCGCAAAACATGTCCATAGGTGTCCCCTGCTGGAAATCTGCGCCTCAAGGTACGATCCGGCTTCAATGGCTTGATCGATCGTGATGATGGCACCTATCGCTGTAAGACAGGCGTTTCATGGCGTTTCGCTCCAAATTTATCAGTCCGAGTTGGTTCAGGTTGATCCATTGGTCTGGTTGTGGATGAGTTGCCCTGACTACCCAGAGCTCTGTTAGCAGTTGCATTGCAGAATTACGGCTGGATTCAATCACCAAAATCATCAGGGAAACCGTTTATGTGATGATTTGAATAGAACCCCAAACAGCAAGCAGTGTGTACTGTTCTAGTATGTGAATTTAATGTGAATCATCATACATAAATGTAAAGAAACACGACTAAGTTCATTGAACAAAATATGCAGGCTACAACAATTCATAATAATACTAATGATATATTTTAGTGTGTACATACATAAAATATCATCATGTAACAACGTATCATCATCATCATCATCATCACCATGTAATACTGAATAAGGATAATAATAATCATCATCATACTCAAATGCTCCGTGTATGGAATATGTACTAGCATTTAACCACACAATTCCCAAAATGCAAGAAGGTATTCCATATGTGGAACTTATGGGATATGTATACGTATATATATATATACATATAATAAATATTTATCCTCCTAGCAAACTAACGAAGATGTTAGGAAACCCACCATGTGTAGATCATTTCCCTAAGGAAACCATTGGTGTTCCATATCCATTTTAGTTTTTGTTGGGGTGCATGATTAGAGTTTATATGGTATACATGTAACAGCAATAGTGTGTATACATGCATGCATGTATGCATGCATGCATGCATACATACGTACATACGTACATACGTACATAACATACCTTACGTTACATTACATTACATTGCATTGCATTGCATCGCATCGCATTGCACACATCCATCCATCCATCCATCCATACATACATACATACATTACATATACATACACATATATATTCAATCTTATGATCATCCATCTTGGAATCGCATCAAATCCTATCTAATCCCATCGTTTTTTTTTTTTTTTCGTGTGTATATATTTTAAATTTGATCGTGTGTATGTATACATCGTTTTCCAGCACCAGATCTCATGAAGATCACCCAGAACTAGTGTACCAGTTGGTTCTATAACGGTACCATCCGAAAACCGCACCACCAAGGGGGCGGGGTTCTATCCAACCATTGATAGATCATCTTCTCATTAAAAACTGTTCTTCCATTGAACAACCTCCACCCATTTGGGTAATTTATAATATTTCACTAGCTTGAAATAAGCCTATTTGGATGATTTTAATGATTTCCCTTATGAACCAATCATTCCCAGGATTCCCAGGGCTCGGTCGCAGGGCTCGGTCGTTATCATTTACCCAAGCGATTGCCACAACAGCGCACCTTCATTGGCCCCGGAGATCTTCACCGCCGCTGCGCCGCGCTTCGCGGCGCGATAGGATGTGGCCACCACCAGAGCCAGCTGCTGACCGCTGGTGATGATGGCCCTAGGGATTTTTCATGATTACCCATGGAAAAACGGCAAATTTCATGGGAAACTCAGCCGATTTCCATGGGAATTGAGTGGGATTTCATTGGAGTTTAATGGTATTTACTGAGAATTGAATGGGATTCCAGAACTGAATGGGATTCTACGCGATTTCATGGGAAACTGGAAACTACTGGGATGCTATGAGTTAAAAAAGCCTGGCGAATGGGAGCTTAATGCTGTGATTTCATCGGATTTCACGGGATTGAAACGTGACATTGGAAACATGAGATCAAACCTGCTAAACTGGGGATAAAACCAGCAATAATCAACACACAACATAGGGGATTCTTATCAGGAAACAATTGATATACTGGGATCTAAGCAGTAACCAGGGGGGTTTAAAACAAACAAATTTACTGGGGATATCATGGGGATAGAGTGGTATACAGTATATATATGTATATATATATATATATATAATTGCTTTAACCAACTGATTTGGCTATGGTGATTCGTCATCAACCAAAGTTATGAGGGTAGAAAACCAGCGCCTTGGGCCGAAGATCTCCCTATTGCTGGGATGTAGCCACAAGGATTATGGACTGGGGACTGGGGCCCATCCGCAGTTCCATAGCTGAAAAATAAAAAGCCTTTGCCAATGTATGGAAGATCGAACTTAGTTCAAGCTAAAGGGTAAACTGCCATGACTTGTCTCACAAACCAAGCCGTTCAATCCTGGCGTTTGAATGCTCAAGAAATCAACAGCTTGCATGGCCAGCTGCTTGTTTCTGTAGATATACAGCCATATCCAGAACAAATAATCCCTTCCGCCTGATATTCAATTCCGCCTTTGAAACCATTGTTTAGTATTGGACTTATCCATTTGGGGTCCGTTGTGGGGGTAAGATTATGGGGATGGGATGTGTGCAACGGTGTCCAGAACTATCCGCAGCTATTCTTACCGAGCGTCCCGCCAATCTCAACCTCAGAATCTTTCGACAGTGCCAAGAAAACTGACACCATATCCATCATTCACTATCATCACCAGATATATGGTGTCATGATGGATACGGTGTCATCCATGATTCCATCAAAGAATAGCTGATATCTCTGATATCTCAACTTCAGCTATCGTGTCATGACGCTCAAGTTGATCCCATCATCTATCTTCACCAGTCAGAAGTTCTGCTGCCATTCTCGGACGGAGAGAGGGGTCGAACTCAGGAACGAAATCTGCCAGTTGTTTGAACCAAACTTTAGTTAGTTGAGATTCCAGAATATTCAAAGAACAGTATCAAAACATTGATTTCACAAAGGTTCCCATGGAAGTGCCACGCACTGGGGGTAGGTCCATCCACTATTTTCAGGTACATTCATATTCAGTTTGCTATATTTAATTATATATAGATACATATGTATCCCAGTATAAACGACATGATAACCCTAATTATGACATCCCCTATGTTGGTTATATATCCCATCACATTTTATCATATAAAGTTGGGATACTCCAATGTTTGCCAAAATTCCCCATAAAAAAAGGTACATCCAAGCCGCAAAGACGGGCTCTTCTCCTGGCGGCAGAAAAGTCGACTCGCCGGGCGGATGACCATGACATTTGCCATAAAAAGTTCACGGAAAAGTCGCAACACTGGTGGTGGTTTCAACCCCTCTGAAAAACATTAAAGTCAGTTGGGATGCTTCTTCCCAATATATGGAAAGTCAGCAAATTCCATGGTTCCAAACCACCGACCAGAACATGTCGCAGAAACATATGTACAACACGACGTCTACCTATGAAAATTGAGGCTTGGTTGGCATATGACAAAACTGCTTGGTAGATATGGAGGTGTTCTAAAATGGGGGTCCCCTCAAATCATCCAACCTTAGACTATGTTGCCCTGTTACCCTCTGGTAATTTAACATAGCTATGGAAAGATCCACCATTTTTAATGGGAAAATCCACTATTTCTATGGCCATTTTCAATAGCAAACTGTTAGTTTACCAGAGGGTAGTATTGAAACCCATGGTTTGGGGGATCCAGCCATGAACCCTCCCAAGGCCTGCGGCAAATCCAGCACAGTTGGCTCCTGGAATGTCCTCCGATTCAACATGCGGAGCATGAAATAGCTATTTAGTAAATTTTGTAGAAAACATGATGATAAACTATGGGATTTGAATTGATTTGACGAGGTTCCACCTATATAAATTGTCGGATGTACAAGCAGTACATGGAACAAAATCAGGAAATTTTCAGGGTCCCCAAGTTGACCCAAATATATAAGTAAGACCTTGTGGGTCTTCGTCAGGGAGAACGGCAATTCTCAAAATTATGGATATCATTGGACAAATAGAATATTAGATAATTCCCAAATTTTTACACCCGCAATAACCCCCATTAATCTGTGCTTGAACATTGCATGAGACGTCGCAAAACAATCTCACTGCAAGAGTCCCCCATCCCCGGTCCGCTGCAGTGACGACATCCACCACACCTTCGACTTTCAAGGCTTCCGTCACATCCTGCTCAGCATGAAACACCATCAGGATCAACAAACGGCATCATGAATCATACATACTTCGAAGTATTTCCAAAAGAAATTTTAGTTGCATCCAACAAATAGTTGGACTATCTCTGCTAAATTTCAGGGTCCAATCACATTTTTCCACGGTGTTTTCCCGATTTTTGATGTGCATCAGCTGCATCAGGTGCGGTCCAAATTCTCGAGTTTCCCCGTGGCCACTTCGCTCAGGACCTGGAGTATGAAGGCTGTCAGGTATGGGACATGGGAAGAAATGGGGAAGAAATCTACCATCTACTGAATTCTATACCACTATCAAAACAGCATTAACAGCATCCTATACCTACTGAATTCTATTTACGTAGTTTATATATGTATCATGATCTATGTATCTATAATCTATACAATTGGGCAATTTGTCAAACTTTTTTGGGACTAGCTTCGTGGGTCAATCACAGCGTCCCGGCTTGCTACAGCCAATGCCAACAAGTTGCTGGATAGCCAAAGAGGGATGGCACTGGCTGGTCATCTGTGTAGCGTACCTACCATGGATCCGCAGGTCGCCGTACCGTCATGTAGTACAGACCTTCAACTGACGGGCGTTTCGGAACAACCGCACTCATTCCAAAAGTTACATGGTCAAACACTAGGTAGATGTTTGTTCCAGGGATGATCAACTTCCGGATCAATGATTTGGAGTTTAGAACCCAGTCAGCATGATGGTTAGAGGGAATAACTTACATCTAATGAGTGCTATGACTCTGTGCACCAAAAACCTCATCATGCTGAGGCTGAGAACCCTCTTGAATCCACGCCTTTTCAAGTTTTCACTACTCAAAACTACAAATACCATCCAGGTACGGGGCTACTTAAGAAAATAACACACGATGTTGGCTGGTTTTAATAAGCACCATTAAAAAAACAATTTGATATATATATATACATATATATATACATATATATATATACATATATATATATATAAATACCTACCATCAACATCCACCGGCCCCACCATCCCTCGGTCACGGCTCCAGTGGTGAGTCCCATGGAAGACAGCTGTGGTTTGTTGTCCAAGCCTGGCGCCTCCTGGAACAGGGCAACGCTGCTGCGGAAAGGGACATGGTGCGGAGATGCTGACGATATATGTTCTTTATTCGTTACTTTCATCATTGCTCACATATGAGTTCTATGATATTCTATTGACCCCAAGGCTTCTTCGACCAAGTTTAACTTGGTTTTTAGTACGGTAACGACCAGGCTTAACTTGGTCTTTGGAAGATGCCCCTGGCTGTGGATATAGATAGCCATATAATGCAATGTATATATATATATATATGCGTTGTCGACAGGGGCGCGCCTGCCCCCACCGTGCCACAAGTTGAGATGCAATGGTCCAGTAGATTTGATGAGTAGCCACTTGCTCTTATTAGATGCGCCTCAAAAGTGCCTGGGAGCAAGGGTTCTGCCATGTGTTGCTATTTGCTTCACTCCCATGTAGAGAATCCAGGCCCAAATTTGGGAGAAACTGTTGAGAAATTTTGGAGCAAATGATGTTTATTTTTCAGATCCACGGGTTTTAAACACATAGCCTCCCAGCTTTAAAAGTGATTGGCCTGCTCATAGTTCAAAACTCCATGTTGGGGCCAATCATAGGGATGAAATCAACTTTAACAACCGGTCTTGCTGAGGCTGGGAGTGTATGAGATTTGGTGGCTAAGCCGAAATTACATTAATCAATACCCCCAGGACCCCTGGAAATCAGAACGCAAATGCTGAACCCTAAAGGGGACATAAGGAAAAAACAAATGGATGGATTGAAATAAATAAATATATATATATATATACAATATATCTGAAAACATACATTTTAAAATATATATTAAATATACAAATATAGAACATATATTATCTATATTTTTTTACATTATTATATACAATACATATTATATATAATATATCATATGCATATTTGAAACATATTCTGTACATTATAAAAACGTATTATATATATAAAAAAAATAAATTATATATAATATTATGTATAGAAATATGTTATTACATTATATGATATTATGTATATATATATAATATTGAATATAT